>ERZ1673750.352-NODE-352-length-39354-cov-7.626326_pt1 | contig 39354 bp, 18 predicted proteins | sample MGYA00580203_ERZ1673750 | MGnify/ENA primary metagenome ERZ1673750 (study PRJEB41218, sample SAMN15661763) | gut metagenome | host: Homo sapiens | place: Canada: London | collected 2015-08-20/2019-03-30 | study: EMG produced TPA metagenomics assembly of... | reverse complement strand
GGGCAGTGCCCCGGATTCGGCCCGCGCCCCTGGATTTCGGCCCGCGCCCCATGCTCCGCTGTCGCCGCTAGCCGCCTAGCAGCGCGAGCAGGTCCTCGCGGGTCAGTGCGGCCATGGAACCGCCGGTGGAGCTTGATGCCTCGTCCACGAACCGGTTGGCCAGATCGCTTTTGGACTGCTGCAGGTTCAGGATGCGCTCCTCGATCGTGTCCTTGGCCACGATCTGGTACACGTTCACATCCTGCGTCTGCCCGATGCGGTGGGCGCGGTCGGTGGCCTGGTTCTGAGCGGCCGCGTTCCACCACGGGTCGGCGTGGATGACCACGCAGGCGCCGGTCAGGTTCAGCCCCGTGTTCCCGGCCTTCAGAGAGATCAGGAACACCGGGGTGTCGTCGGCGTTGAACGAGTCGACGAGTTCCAGCCGGCGTTTCTTCGGCGTGGCGCCGGTGATCGTATCATAGGCCATGCCGATCGACCGCAGCCGTTCGGCGATCAGGCCCAGATAGCTGGTGAACTGGGAGAAGATCAGCACCTTGCGCCCCGCGTCGCGGCAGCTCTCCACCAGCTCCTGGATCGCATCCAGCTTGGCCGAGGGCGACGCCGTACGACGCCTGCCGTCGGACGGCGCATCGAGCTGTCCCGCATTCTCGTAGACCAGCCGCGGATCGCAGCATACCTGCCGCAGCCGGGTCAGCTGGGCGAGCACCTGGATCCTGTCGTTGCGGAAGTCCACATCGCGGGTCTTGTTGATCGAGGCGCGCAGCCGCTGTTCCAACGCCGCATACAGCCGGCGCTGCTCCCCCTCCAGCTGCACGGTGATGACGTTCTCAATCTTGTCAGGCAGATCCTTGAGCACATCGGATTTCAGACGCCGCAGGATGAACGGCCCCACGAACGCCTGCAGCTTGGCCTGCGCATGTTCGTCGCCGCTCAGCACCGGCTGCTCGAACCGCTCGCGGAAATGCCGGTATGAGCCCAGCATGCCGGGCATCAGGAAGTCGAAGATGCTCCACAGTTCCGCCAGCCGGTTCTCGATCGGCGTGCCGGTCAGCGCGAAGCGGTGCCGCGCCAGCACCGACCGCACCGCCTTGGATGCCTTGGTCGCATGGTTCTTCACATACTGCGCCTCGTCCAGGGTCATGCAGAAGAACTCGATCCCCTGGTAGTCCTCCACATCGCGGCGCAGCAGATCATAGGAGGTGATCAGCAGGTCCGGCAGCGGCCAGCCGTCCATCGCGGCCCCGTCATCATCCGGCAGCGGGGTGGCCGCACCCTGCCAGCCGTCGTCCGTCGCATCGGCGAGCGCCGCGGCCGCGGTCCGCGAGACGAGCGTGACGTCGTCGTCCACGTTGTCCCGCTCCGCGGCGCCGCGCGTCACCTGCGCCCGGCAGATCCGATCGAGCAGCGCCCGCCGTTCCGCCTTGCTCCCGGCCACCACGGCCACGCGCAGTCCCGGCGCGAACCGCCGGCATTCGGCCTCCCAGTTGTATACCAGCGACGCGGGGCACACGATCAGGTTCGGTCCCACCGCGCGCGCCTCGTCGCGCCGCGCCACCAGCAGCGACAGCAGCTGCACGGTTTTGCCCAGCCCCATCTCGTCGGCCAGGATGCCGCCGAATCCCTTGTCGCACACCGCGTTCAGCCAGCGGAGGCCCTCGACCTGGTACGGTCGCAGCACCTCCGCCAATGACGCCGGTACCGCATACGTCTGCGGGTCGACGACGCGCAGGCCGTCCACATAGACGCGGAAGCCCTCGTCCTTCGCCTCGTCGTCCACCTGGGCGTCCAGATAGTAGGCGCTGGTCGCAGGCACCTGGACCGGCCCGCGTTCCAGATCATGCAATGTCAGGTCCAGGTCGGACAGCGTCTCCTCCGCCTGTCCGGCATCCACGGCGGACATGTCCAGGAACGCGCCGTTGCGCAGCCGATGGAACCGCTTGCGCCGCCGATAGCTGGCCAGCAGCCCCGGCACATCCTCCGGATCGATCTCGTCGGCGATCGGCGAAATCTCCACCAGCCCCGACCTGACCGACAGCCCCAGCCGGATCGTCGGCCGCGGCGCGTCGAGCAGCCCGTCGAAGGCGGGTGTGGTGAATACCTCCCCCAGACCGCGCATCACCGGCAGCCCCTCGGTGATCAGCCGCCAGATCGCGTCGTCGTCCGACTCCTCCAGGAACGCCAGCGGCCCGTCCGGACGCGGGAAATAATGCAGCACCGCCTCCACGGCCAGACGTTCGGCGTCTCGGTCGCGGCGCGGGGCGTCCTCGGCGGTGCCCTCGAAGGCATGGTACCGGCGGTCGCCGTACCGCGCCTGCACGTCGCAGGTCACGCCCATCGGCTCGCGATCCAGATAGATCTCGATTACGCAGGGCTCGCGCCGCAATCGCAGCATCTCCTCCGGCAGCCGAATCGGGATGCCACGGACGCCGGCGTCCGACTCCCCCGTCTCCGACTCTGCCCCCGACTCCGGCCGGCCGTCGGTCGCGTCGTCCGTCGTCACCGCCGTGAACAACGGTGCCACCGTGCGCATGAACAGGTCGGTATCGCCCGGGGCGACCACCATATCCTCGCCGCGCGCGGTGCCGCACAGCACATCGATGGCCTGCCTGGCCCGCATGAACGCCTGCGAGCAGCGGTGGATCCGCACCTCGTCGCCACCGGAGGCCGCGCCCGAAGCCTCCGCGCGGCGTGACAGACTCTCGGACAGCGACGGCGCGACGGCCACGAACGACGCGGATGACCCCTCCACGATGTCCAACACATCCAATCGATGCCGCACCACATACCCCTCGGCGTCGTCGCTCCAGACCAGCGCCAGCCCCAGGTCAGGGTCGCCGTCCACCACGCGGACCGGCTCGGTCCGCATCCGGTAGGGGCGCTCGTAATCCAGGAAGGCGTCGGCGTCCACGAACGCCTCCAGCAGCTCGCCGATCTCGTCACCGGTCAGCAGCACGGTATCCGCCTCGGCACCGCGGCGGTAGAACGGCGCGCCGCCGGTCACCGATTCGCGGATGCGCACGGCCCGCTCCAGCACGTCGAGGATGGTGCGCGAGCGCTCGCTCAGGGTGTCGCGGGTGTGTATGAACGCGAGCTTGCGGCCGTAGGAGTGGAACCCCTGGTGCCGTACCGTGTCGATGAACGCGGCCACATCCTTGACCACATAGGCCACCGACCTGCTGGGGACCGTCAGACGGAGCCGCACCGCCCATGATGTGCCGAACCGGCGCAGTTCCGGACGCAGGACCACACTGCCGATCGGCAGGTGTCGGGATACGGCGCCGCCCTGCTGCGCACCGGTCGAACCGCCGGAGGAGGACATCGCGTCAATCTCCTTGAGCAGCGTGAGCTGGCGCGACTGCACGTCCGACTGACGGCTCTGCTCACGCTCGCGCATGAACGCCTGCAGGCGGCGGGAGGTCCGGGGACTGCGGCGCGGACGGGGACGCGCGGCAGGCGACGGGTCGCCGCCGTCCTCATCCAACGCCTCGAAGGCGTCGGGGTCCTCGTCATACGCCATGATCAGCGCGATGACATGCTTGCAGATGGCGCCGAACCGGCCGTAGGCGGGGCAGGTGCAATGCGATGCGGTCAGGTCGCCGATGCCCTGGTCGACGTGCGCGGTGACGCTGTAATCGTCGGCGTAACCGTCGGCGCTGTCCACCAGGGCGGTCAGCGTGATGCCGTCATCGGTGTACGCGTAGCCGAAGTCGTGGATTCGCGCGGAGTCGATGACCTCGTGCGCGCGGTAGAAGGATTTGCCGCCGAGTCTGCGCAGCCGTTCCTCGGGTATGAGCTCGTCGGGGACACGGCCGTAGACCGGCCCGTCGTCAGACGGCCGGCCCAGGGCATCCGAGCCGTTGCGCGACCCGTAGACCGCGTTATGCCAGGTCATGTTCCAGCCGCACAATCTCGTCCTCGACGGTACGCAGACGACTGCGCAGGGCGGCGTCGATGTCGATGCCGGCCGCGTCGGCACGTCGAATGGCGGTCAGGATATCATCAGCGAGCCCTGCGGCGGTCGGCGATTCGGGAGTGTCACCGGTCGCGGCCTGCGAGGTCTCGGCAGCGAACGCGGCGGACAGACGGTCCGCATGGTCGGATCCGGCGACACGATGGACGACCTTGGCAGCGCGCAGGAATGCGCCCTGCGAATGGGAGATGCCTTCGAGCACGGAGGTGCGGTGCTTCTCCCTGCGTTTCATCTCGTTCCACAGTTTGAGCACGTCCTCGGGCGATTGTCCGGAGCCATCGTCCGCATCCTGCGCGCTATCCGGCGCGAATACCGCAGGATGACGGGTGATGAGCTTGTTCACCAGACGGTCGCATACCTCGTCCAGCGTGAACGGGTCCACGGAATCCTTCTGGCACACCACCCCCTGAAACACCGATTGCAGCAGCAGATCGCCGAGTTCCTCACGCATGCCCTCACGGTCATCGGCCTCAACGGTATCCACGTACTCGTAGGTCTCTTCGATGAGATTCTTCAGCAGTGTGCGGTTCGTCTGCTTGCCGTCCCACGGGCAACCGCCCGGCGCAGCGAGGATGGTGACCACGGCACGCACGCGGTCCAATGCGCTCGTAGCCTCCACCACGGGGCGCAGCTTCGAGCAATGCTCGAATCCATCCGGCAACTGGTATCCATCATGTGCGGCTTGGGTCATGCCACCACTCTAGCGCAGCGGCGGCCCTACCAGCGGCGACCCTTGGCGCGTTTGCCGCCGGTGCCGGACACGCCGTCGGGGCCCCATGGTCCGCGATGCGCCTCGCGCAGGGCCGTCAGGTGGCGCTTCATGGCCACCAGCATGATATGCGCGTCCTCCAGTCCCAGATGCCGCTCGGAGGAATCCCCGGGCAGCGCGCCCTGGCGCTTGGCGTAGGATTCCAGCGAGTTGTCGCCGTACGGATGGGCTTCGCTGGGGGCGGACCCCTCGTCCCACCGGCGGCTCATCGGCATCGTGTCGATGATCACGATATGCCCGGCGCGGTAGCTTTCCGCGTACCCGGCCACGTTGTGCAGGAAGAAGCGGTGTTCGAAGTTCGCGTTATGCGCCACGAACGGCTGCTGTTCAAGGCGCATCAGCAGCCCCTGCTGCGCCTGCGGCCATTCGTCGAACAGGCGCCACTGGCTGCTGGAGCGCATCTTCACGTCGATGCCGGTCAGGTTGAGGATGGCCTCGTTGCCGTGCCACGCGTTGGCCCGGGTGACGCCGAACCCCAGACGCGCCTGGCCGTACGCGTCACCCGCCTGATACGAGGAGTCCACGTAGGACATGCCCGCCGGGGCGTCCTGTGGGCGGGGCGTGACCATATTCATGTATTCAAAACCGACGTCGATGATGTAATCGCGCAACGGATCGGTGCCGGTGGTCTCGATGTCGATGCCCATGACGGTGTCCAGGCCGCGCCCCGGCAGGTAGACGTCACGCCAGTCCGATCCGATCGGGGAGGCGGCCGCGGCCCCCTCGGCATCGGGTGCGCCGACGGCACCGCCCGCGGCGATGGCGCCCTCCAGGTTGGCGGCGACCATCAGACGATCGCCGGCCTCGCGCTGTTCGCGGGCGCGCTTGCGGCGTTCGGCGCGGCCGTTGACCAGTTCGGCCGTCCTGTCCTGGATGTCGTCGACCGCGGGGGCACCCTCAGCGGCTTGCAGCACCGGCACGGTGACGCGTTCGCGATGCTCGTAGGCAACCGTCCACAGCCCCTCGGCCACGCCACGGTCTCGTAGCAGATTGATCTCGTCGTTCAGTCGACGGTTCGCATGGGCGAGCGCCCTCGGCAGCCGGTATGAGGGGATGAGCCGGTCGTAGTCGGTCATGAACACGCGATCGCAACAGGTCAGGATGGCCTCCAGCCGGTCGCGGATCATCAGGTCGCGGCGCAGCAGGTCGTGTACGTCGGAGGATGCGCCGGCGTCGCAGTCGTGTACGGTGGCCACGCCCACGCCGTGGACCAGGTCGAGCGTGCGCACCCAGTTCCAGTCGATCGGACGATCGTCCGCGTCGACGTCCATCACCGCGGCCCACTGGTCGATATCGCCGTGCGCGCGCACCAGCCAGTCGTCGTCAGCATGTCCGTACATCGCACTCATCGAAACCTCCTTCGCCGCTGCCGTACCGCCTATCGTAGCCGGAGAACGGACGCGGCCGCACCGTCGGCACGTCGGAGCACGCACCGGAGCGCGACCGCACGCCGTGTCGGCTACAGCTCGAAGCCCAGTTCCTCGGCTGCCTCGGTCGGCACCGGATCCTCGCACCACAGGTCGGCCAGGTTCTCGTCCGAGCTCAGCGAACGGATCTCGGCGCGGTCGATGTACACCTCGCCGGACAGGTGATCGGTTTCATGCTGGAAGATGCGGGCGGGCCAGCCGTGCAGGCGCTCCTCATGGCGGTTGCCGTCCTCGTCCTGCCAGCGGGCGATGATGTCCAGCCATCGGCGGCGCACCGCCTGGTAGCCGGCGAAGCTCAGGCATCCCTCGTAGAAGCTGCGGGTCTGGTCGCCGACCGGTTCGTAGCTGGGGTTGATGATGACGTGGAACGGCAGCTCGCCGATCTCGCGCGGATCGTCCTCGTCCCCCTCGCGCACGTGGTCCTCCAGCACGGCGATGGCCATGCCCAGTCCGATCTGCGGGCCGGCCAGGCCCACGCCCGGCGCCTCAAGCATGGTGGTGCGCATGGTTTCGATGAGTTTGGTCAGCGTGCGGCGGGACAGCTGCCCCTCGTACGGCGCGGTCCGCTGGCGCAGCACCGGCTCGCCCATCTGCACGATCGGCAGGATGCCTTCCTTGCCGCCGGTTTTGATCAGATGCTCGACGTCACGGTTGAGGGCCACGTCGACCTTCGCGTTGGCTTTGAACATGGTGGCGGTTCCTTTCGTTGTTCCCGTTGTCTGCCGTTGTCTGCCTCGGCGGCGGTCACAGGGCCAGCTCGTCGGCCACGACCTGCGCCAGGCGGGCGCAGACCTCGTCGGCCTGCTGCTGGGTGGCGGCCTCGGCCATCACACGCACCAACGGCTCGGTGCCGGAGGGACGCAGCAGCACGCGGCCGGTATCGCCGAGCAGCGCCTCCTCGCGTTCCACGGCGGCCTGCACCACGGCGTTAGTGGAGGCGGCGGTCTTGTCCACGTTCGGCACGTTGACCAGCTGCTGCGGCAGCTGCGGGAAGTCGGCGGCCAGCTGCTTCAGGCTCTTGCCGGACTTCATGACCTCGTTGCACAGGGTCAGCGCGGTCAGGGTGCCGTCGCCGGTGGTGGCGAACTCGCGGTTGATCACGTGACCGGACTGTTCGCCGCCCAGCGTGTAGCCGCCGCGCAGCATCTCCTCCAGCACGTAGCGGTCGCCCACCGCGGTCTGCACGGTGGCGATGCCCATGTCCTTCAGGGCCAGCTTCAGGCCCAGGTTGCTCATGACGGTCACCACCAGCGTATCGTGGGCCAGCTTGCCCTCGGCCTTCTTGGCTCGGGCCAGGATGCCCATGATCTGGTCGCCGTTGACCATGTTGCCGTCCTCGTCCACGGCCAGGCAGCGGTCGGCGTCGCCGTCGAAGGCCACGCCCATCATGGCGTCGGATGCCTTGACCATGGCCTGCAGCTGCTCGGGGTGGGTGGAACCGGCGTTCTTGTTGATGTTGTAGCCATCGGGGGAGGCATTGATCACCACCACCTCGGCGCCGGCGCGACGCAGGGCCTCCGGGGCCACCACCGAGGTGGCGCCGTTCGCGCAGTCGGCCACGATCTTCAACCCCTTGAGCGGCTTGGGCTGGGTCTTGTCCGGGCCGATCGGGGCGATGGTGGAGACCAGGTGGTCGATATACAGGTTGGTGGCGGTCACCGTGTCATGGCTGATGCGTCCCACGCCGGCGCCGGTGGGACGTTCCCAGTCCTGGCCGAGCACCGCCTCGATCTGGTCTTCCTTGGCGTCGGGCAGCTTGAATCCGCCGCGTGCGAAGAACTTGATGCCGTTATCCGGCATCGGATTGTGGGAGGCGGAGATCACCGCGCCCATCTCCACGTTGAGCACGCTGGTCAGGTAGGCCACGCCCGGGGTCGGGATGATGCCCGCATCGATCACGTCGAACCCTCCGGCGCTCATGCCGGCCGACAGCGCGGCGGCCAGGAAGTCGCCGGATACGCGGGTGTCGCGGCCGATCAGCGCACGCCGCCGACCCTCCGGACGATCATCCTTCGTACCGGAATCCCCCAGCACGCGCACCGCGGCGTCGCCCAGATCGAGCGCCAGCTGCGCGGTCAGATCGCGGTTCGCCAATCCACGTACACCATCGGTTCCAAACATCTTGGGCATGAGCTATGCCTCTCCTCAGCCATGGCGGCATCATGCCGCACTCCTCACGATTACCGTGCACCATCGTACCCACCCTGCGGCACGATGCGCGGGCACAATCCCACAGATTGCCCCGTTTCACCGCATTTGGTGAGTCAGGCACCGACCACCGCATCGGTCACGCCCATGCACACCGTCGCCCGATTGAGGAACGAACGCCTCCGGCACATCAGCAGCACCCGCCTCCCCTGTTCGCTACGGGTGTACACAGGCTCGTATCGACTCAATCCCGCGCGCAGATGGCGCGTCAGGCATTCCACATCGCTTTTGCGGCGGGCCAGCGAGGCCGGACAGGGGAAGCTCACGCCGTATGCCGGCCGACCCCAGCGTTTGCCGATCAGCACGTAGCGAGGATTGTCGATCGGAGCAAGCAGTTCCTGCATCATGCGCGAGAACAACGCCTGATCGCGTTGCGTGGCGTCCGCCAGCATGCATTGCAGCGCGCCGCCGCCATCGCCGCACTCCTCCACAATCACGGCCGCGCGAGGACTATCGATGAGACGCAGTTCACGCAGCGTGCGCAGCAACGCGTCGGCGAGCGCCGTGACGGTACTGGTCGGCGTGGATACCGAAACCGCACGCATGATGGCCCGGACAGCCAAAGGTATGACGGCGATCAACAACGCGCCCACGATAGCGCCCGGCACCACATCGCCCGATAGGACCAGCATCCGCGCCACCGTGCCGATCACGCCGGAGGCGATGACGTATATCAGCGTTTCGAGGATGTTGACGAACAGCACACCGCGCGGCTGGACCTCGGAACCGACACGTACCGTGCGTACGGTGCGGCCGCCGGTACGGTCACCCGCCTCGAACCATTGGGCGGCGACTTCGGCGCGCCGGGCGCTGCGTTCCAGCATCTGCCCGTTGATCCGCTCGATGCCCTCCCGGTCGAACGGCGGTTGGATGATGCCGATGCGCCGGATGCCGCTTTCGATGGCGTTGCCGGCGTATGAGGGGCCCATGAAACAGTCGAACCGGCGGCATAGGCGTGCGTAATCCTCACCGCGGATGGTGGAGTAGTCGGGCGGATCCAGGATGGCGTCGGCCATGCGCATCGCCGCGTTCCCGGGTTGGGGCGGGGGTTCGACGGCCACCAGATGCCAGATGTTCGCCACCTTGTCCGGATCGGCGGCCACGGTGCGGATCGCACGGCCACGCATCTGGTTGGTCAGCATGAACGAACCGACCACACTGGCCAGCACCAGCGTGTTGATGCTGGGAGAATCCCACCCCTCCCCCAGCAGTGACTTGGTGCCGATCAGCACGTGCAGGCGTCCCGATTCGAACAGTTCGGTGACCACGGCGGTTTTCCCATCGTTCGCCGGACCGAGATCGGCTTCAAGGTACTCGGATACCGGCAACGGTTTGAATCTGGCGGTCACGCCGCGGCGTGAGGCTATGGCGGCCGTCTCGTCGCGCAGATCGGCGGGGATGACGACCAGGCCGCCGGAGATTGCGCCCATGCGGGCGACGGGCGCGCCGTTGGGTGCGGATGAACCGTCCACGGCGGCGTGGTCGGCCGCGAACGCCCGTCGCAGTGTCTCGAAGATCGGAATCACTCCCATCGTGGTCATCGGACGTTCGCCGCCGATGTCCGGCTTCAGTTCCTTGCGAATGTAGTCGGTGAGTACCAACAGGCGCAGACGTTCGCCTATCGCCGCCGACTCGTGGCGCACGATGCGCGTGATCGAATCCAGCTTGCCCACCGATGACATGAGTCGGCGCGCGGCCTCGTCATCATTGTCGAACACCACCTTGCCGTGTTCCACCACGCCCAGTCGGCTCAGCCGCGTCTTCATCCGCGCGGACAGCTGCTTGCCGAACACGTCTGGCGTGGCGATCACGAACTGCAACGCGGCCTCGGCCTGCGGCGCGCGGCAGGCGGGCAGACGGCCGTTCGCACTGACCAGACGAATCAGACGGCGTGCGGGGTGCCGCCCTGTGGCGTTCATCAGCGCCATCAGCGCCAGATACCCGTCCGGATGGTCGTATATCGCCTCCGAAACCGTACAGGACTCGCCTTCAAGCGCAACACCCGCGGCCGCGATCGCCTCATCGAACAGCGGATCGGCCACGATCTGCTCCAACGCATCCGCGGCCTTGACACGGCGCTGCATGATCGCGGCGGTTTCCTGCGCGGTCGGGTAGTTGAACATCACATAATCCTGATGCGGGCACAGGTTGCGTTGCGCCACCAGCTCCGGGGTGAAGATCTCCTCATCGATCGGTCCGCACAGCCGTTCGTAGCGCTCCCATTCGGCCGGATTCGCATCGTATGGCGGCGTGGCGGTCAATGCGATGGTCACGATGCGGCCGGATACACGGTCGTCGGAGCGCAAGGCGTCGGTGAAGTCCTCGATGGCGCGTTGCCATTCCCGGCGCAGATGGTGCGCCTCGTCCAGGCAGATCGTGCGGATGCCGGCGTCCACCACCATGTCGACCAGTTCGGCGAGCGCCTGGGCGCGGCGGGAGACGGCATCTTCGGCAGAGCTCGGGGCATCGGCGTCCGGGGCATCGGCAGGGAAAACGCCATCGCGGGCGGACTGTTCCGAGTCGGGCATGGAGCTACGGTCGGCCCCAGTGTTCGCAGCATCGGCATCGCCGTCGGATTCCTCGCCCTGTGGACTCTGTTCCTCGGGTTCCCGTTCGTCAATCGCGGCGAACAGGGCCTGATAGGTCACGGAGGTCAGGTCGGCGGGCTGCCGCAATTGCTGCGATGCGGTATGCGCGTCGCCGGTGAAATGCGTGGTGAATCGGTCGATCCACTGTCCGGCGATGGCGACGGTCGGCGAGAATACCAAGGCCGCGGCCCCAGCGCGGCGGACCAATTCCAATCCCAGGATGGTTTTGCCGCTGCCCGGAGGGGCGACGATGTGAAGACGGCCCTGCCGCAGATACCGGTCGGATTCGTCCAGAATGCGCTGCTGATAGTCACGGAATGTGCCGTCGAACCTGACATCCTCCCACATGGCCGGTTCCTCCTTGAATTCGCGGGTATCTCCAGCTTACCGTTGGGGCGGCCGAAGGCTCCTTCTGGCGCATGAGAACGAACCATATGCACCAGATGGGCCACTTGATGGCCCGTACAAGGTCCTTGTGATGCATGAGGACGAACCTTATGCCGCATATGGGTCACTTGACCGGCACGAAAAAGCCCATTTGTCGCACGAGGACGAACTCCATGCGGCAAATGGGCCATGGAACGGATGCCCCAGGATCGGAGCGGCTGCGCTCAGCTCACAGCGCGGCGTTCCAGTCGCGCACCTTGAGCGAGCGGCGGGCGCTTTCCAGGTTGCCGATCACGATGCGGCGGAACGCGTTGTCCGCCTCGGCATGGGAAGCCAGCCAGGCGTCGCCCTGCTCGACCAGCTTGGCCGGGTCGGCGTACACCGGCCACAGGCATTCGAGCAGCGCCTCGGCCATGTGGAACGTGCGGTTCGTCCAGATCCAATCGGCCTCGGCGAAGTAGCGCTCCACATACGGGTCGGCCAGCTCGGGCGTGGCGCCGGCGAAACCGCGGGCCACGGCCTCAAGCTGCATGTTGGTCAGCTCCTGGTTGCGGATGGCCTCGTTCCATGCCCATTCCTTGGCCTCGGCCGTGGAACGGCTGGCGCGGGCGCCCATCGCGAACTCACGGTTGGCGGTGGTGTCGCGCTTGGCGAGCTCGGCCGCAATGCCGTCCTCGTCGATCTGGTTGACGGAGGCGAGCGCCTTGACGAGCGCCCAGCGCATGTCGTTGTCGGTATCCAGTCCATCCAGCGTCACGGTGCCGTCGAGCAGGTCGCGCACGTTCGCGGCGAATTCGGCGTCGCCCTCCTCGCCATAGCCCAGGTAGGCGTTGACGAGCTGGAACTGGTTGTCGGAACCGGCTTCGGCGGCGTTCGCCAGCGTCCACAGTTCGGCGGCCACACGGCGCAGCACGTCCTCGCGGCGGGCCGGCGCCACGTAGTGGTGCGCGGTGGTGCCCATGCAGCTCAGCGCGTAGCGGAACGTGGTGGACTCGGTCTCGTGCGCAAGCAGCTTGAGCGTGGTCTCGATGAACCGCTCGGCCGGCAGTTCGGCGTCGCGGGTCATATCCCACAGCGCCAGCCAGATCACGGCACGGGCGAGCGCGTTGTCGAAACGGTACAGGTTCTCGACCGCGAACTCCAACGAGGCGGCGTCGAAGCGCAGCTTGGTGTAGGTCAGGTCGTCGTCGTTGACCAGGATGAACGCCGGGCGCGGCTTGCCGGCGGCCTCGGTCACCACGGTGGTCTCGCCGTCCACGTCGAGTTCGATGCGGTCGGTGCGCACGATGCGGCCGGTGGCCGGGTCCTCGTTGTAGAAGCCGACGGCCAGGCGGTGCGGGCGCAGCACCGGATGCTCGGCCGGCGCGCTCTGGGTCAGGGTCAGGGAGGCGATGGTGCCGTCCGCGTTCTCCTCGACGTCCGCGGCGATGGTGTTGATGCCGGCCTGTTCGAGCCACAGGGCGCTCCACGCCTTCATGTCGCGGCCGGAGGTGGCCTCCAGCTCGTTGAGCAGGTCGTCGAGCGTGGCGTTGGCGAACGCATGGCGGGTCAGGTAGCGGTGGATGCCGTCGAAGAAGCGCTCGCGGCCCACATACGCGACGAGCTGCTTGAGCACGGAGGCGCCCTTGGCGTAGGTGATGCCGTCGAAGTTCACGTACGTATCGTTCAGGTCGTTGATCGGGGCGACGATCGGGTGCGTGGTCGGCAGCTGGTCCTGGTTGAGCGCCCAGCTCTTCTCGCCGGAGCAGAACGTGGCCCAGGCGTCGGGCCAATCGGTGGCCTCGGCGGTGGCGAGCGTGGAGGTGAACTCGGCGAAGGATTCGTTGAGCCACAGGTCGTTCCACCACTTCATGGTCACGTAGTCGCCGAACCACATGTGGGCCAGCTCGTGCAGCACGGTCACCACGCGGCGTTCGGAGAGCGCGTCGGTCACCTTGGAGTCGAACACGTACTGGTCGCGGATCGTGACCAGGCCGATGTTCTCCATCGCGCCCGCGTTGTACTCCGGCACGTAGATCTGGTCGTACTTGGCGTACGGGTACGGGATGCCCCAGGTCTTGGCGTAGAACGCGAAGCCCTTCTTGGTGACGTCGAACAGGTAGTCGACGTCCTTGGCGAAGGCCTCGGCCAGCGACTGGCGGCAGTACTGGCCCATCGGCACGACGCGGCCGTCCTCGTTCTCGTACTCGGTGTGCCACTGCGCGTACGGGCCGGCGCAGATGGCGGTCAGGTAGGAGCTCATCGTCACGGTCGGCTCGAACACCCAGCGCTTGATGCGCTCGGCCGGGTGATCGCCCAGCGTGCCGTCCAGGGTCATGCCGTCCACGGATTCCACGGTGCGCACCGGCTGGTTCGACAGCACGATCCAGCTTTCCGGAGCGGTCACGTCGAAGTCGAACACGGCCTTCAGGTCGGGCTGGTCGAACACGGCGTAGACGCGGCGGGCGTCCGGCACCTCGAACTGGGAGTACAGGTACACGTTGCCGTCGGCGGGGTCCACGCTGCGGTGCAGGCCCTCGCCGGTGTTGGAGTACTGGCACATGGCCTTGACGACGACCTCGTTGTGATCCTTGAGGTTGTTCAGCTCGATGCGGCTGTCCGTGAACACGGCGACGGGATCGAGCGTCTCGCCGTTCAGCACGACCTCGGTCACCTGGTTGGCGATCAGATCAAGGAAGGTGGAGGCACCGGCCTGGGCGTCGAACGTGACCTTGGTGGTGGATGCGAAATCCTCGGCACCGACGGTCAGATCAAGCGAAACCCAGTAGTGGATGGGCGCCGAGACGACGGCCTTGCGCTCCCCGGCTTCGATCCGGGTGAGATTTGCTCCTGGCATTGTGTACCTTTCTGGCTTGCTAGGGTGGTGGCGTTCGCCGTGCGGCGGACGCCTGACATGGGAGCCCGCGGCGGTCTTGTGAACCGTCGCGGGCAATGGTTGAGTTATTCGTTGGAATCCTCTGTGGCGGCGATGTCGGCCACCACGGGCACAATCATCGGCTTGCGGTGCAGCTGGCGGGCGACCCATCCGCCGAGCGTGCGGCGCATGATCTGCTGCAGCTTGTAGGTGTCGCGCGTGCCGTGAATCATCGCATCCTCAAGCTGGTCCACGATCTGGTGGCGCACCTTGTCGAACTCGCTCTCGTCCTCGGCCACGGCGTTCAGGAAGATCTTCGGCCCGGTCACGACTTCGGAGGCTTCGGTGTCGACCACCACGAAGCTGGAGACGAAGCCTTCGGTGCCGAGGATGCGGCGCTTCTCGAGCACGTCGTCGGTCAGTTCGCCGACCGAGTCGCCGTCCACGTACACGTAGCCGCACGGCACCGAGCCGACGATGGCGGCCTTGCCGTGGTAGAGGTCCACCACGTCGCCGTCCTGCGCGAGCACCACGCCGTTCGGGTCCACGCCGGTCTTGACGGCGATCAGGCCGTTGGCGATCAGGTGGCGGTTCTCGCCGTGGATCGGCATCGCGCACTTGGGCTTGACGATGTTGTACAGGTACAGCAACTCGCCCTCGTTGCAGTGGCCGGAGACGTGGACCGCGGCGTTCTCCTTGTTGATCACGCGGGCGCCCATCTGCACGAGCTTGTTGATGACCTTGTAGACCTCGTGCTCGTTGCCGGGAATCAGGGAGCTGGCCAGGATCACCGTGTCGAACTCGTGGATGGTGATGTCGCGGTGGTTGCCGTCGGCGATGCGGCCGAGCGCGGCCATCGGCTCGCCCTGGGAGCCGGTGCACATGTACACCAGGTGGCGATCGTCCACGTCGGAGGCCTGCTTCAGGTCGATGACGGTGCCTTCGGGGATGTGCAGGTAGCCGAGTTCGGCGGCGATGGACATGTTGCGCACCATCGAACGGCCGACGAACACGACCTTGCGCCCGTACTTGTGCGCCGCATCCACCACCTGCTGCACGCGGTGCACGTGGCTGGAGAAGCTGGCCACGATGATCTTGCGGCTTGCCTCGGCGAAGGCGCGGTCGAGCGCGGGGCCGATGGAGGTCTCGGGCTTGACGAAGCCGGGCACCTCCGCGTTCGTGGAATCGGCCATCAGCAGGTCCACACCCTGTTCGCCGAGCTTGCCGAACTCCACCAGATCGGTGATCTTGTGGTCGAGCGGCAGCTGGTCGAGCTTGATGTCGCCGGTATCGATGAGGCTGCCGGCCGGGGTCTTGACGAATACGGCCAACGCGTCCGGGATCGAATGGGTCACGGTTACGAATTCCAGGTTGAACGGACCGACCTTGAGCTTGTCGCGCCCCTGGACCACGGTCATCACCGGGTTGATGCGGTGCTCCTTGCACTTGGCCTCCACGAAGGCCAGCGTGAGCTTGGAGCCGATCAGCGGGATGTCCGGACGTAGCTTGAGCAGATACGGCACGCCGCCGATGTGGTCCTCGTGGCCGTGCGTGAGCACCAGCGCCTCGACCTTATCCAGACGGTCCTTGATGTAGTGGAAGTCCGGCAGGATCAGATCCACGCCCGGCTGCTCCTCCTCGGGGAAGAGCACGCCGCAGTCGATGAGCAGGATGTGGCCGTTGTATTCGACCACGTTCATGTTGCGGCCGATCTCGCCCAGACCGCCGAGCGGCACGATGCGCATCGTGCCCCTGCGGTACTTGGGCGGCGGGATCAGGCCCTCGGCGTGTTCATCGGAACGCTTGCCGCGTTCGTTGCGGCGTCCGGCACGGCCGGATGCCGACTTCGCGCCCTGGCCGCCGGACTGCGCCGGGGCAGTGGTCTGGTCACCGCCGCGACGTGAGGTCGCGGACTTCTTGGCTGTCGCTCGTTTGGCGCCTTTGGCGGCGGGCTGGTTGCCCGTGGCCTCGGCGATGATTTCATCCATGATGGCCTCGACCTGCGGGTCCGCGCCGTTGGTGCGGATGCGACCGGTCTTGCCGTCACCGGTGTGTGCGGCGTCAAGCGCCGCGAGTTCTTCTTCTAATGCCATTGGTTCTGTTTCTATCTTGGTGTTCCCGCCTATGCGGGAACGAGGTCTTATGCGCCGACCGGCAGGATGTCGCCGCCGTGCCGGCTCACTGCGCTCCAGGGCGCACACGCGCCGGCTGCGGCAGGACGCCAGGAATCCGGAGCTCGTCAGAGCAATCCGGAGGCGCGCATGCCGGCCTCGGCCCGGGCGATCTCGTCCGGACCCGGGCCGACGTTCGGCAGTCGCATGGAGGTGTCGTCGAGTAAGCCGCGCACATGGAGCGAGGCCTTGGCCATCACCGCCTGGAATCCGTTGCCGTTCAACGCCTCGACCAGCGGGGCGAGCTGCACGGCCAGACGCTGGGCCTGGTGGATGTCGCCATGGTCGAAGGCGGTGGCCAGGTCGCGCATCGGCCCGGAGGCGGCGTGGGCAATCACCGAGATGATGCCGACGGCGCCGACGGACAGGAACGGCAGGAACAGGCCGTCGTCTCCCGAGTACCAGTCGAGTCCGGTTTCCATGCGCTTGCGGACGGCTCCGGCGATGTCCCCGGTGGCGTCCTTGACGGCGGTGACATGGTCGAGTTCCGCCAGCCGACGGTAGGTGTCCAGCTGGATGCGCACGCCGGTGCGACCGGGGACGTCATAGACGATGATGGGCTTGTCCGCCGAGGCGTTGACCGCCCGATAGTGTTGGAAGATGCCTTCCTGCGAGGGACGCGAGTAGTACGGGGCCACGACGAGCACCGCGTCGACGCCCGCCTCCTGGGTCTGTTCGGCCATGCGCACGGAATGGGCGGTGTCGTTCGAGCCGGCACCGGAGATGACCGGCACGTCGACGACCTCTTTGACGGCTCGGACCAGATCGACCTTCTCGTCCATGTGAGTGACCGGGGATTCGCCGGTGGTGCCGTTGACCAGGATGCCGTCGGCGCCATCCGCGACCAGCTGCTTGGCGATGCGCTGGGCGGCGCTGTAATCGATGGATCCATCGGCTTTCATCGGCGTGATCATGGCCGGGATGATGCGCCCGAACGGGGCAGGATCAAGAAGATGCATGGTACCGTCACTCATGGTATCCACGGTACTTCGCGGGCGGGACGCGAAGCCCCGCCCGTCCGGCGTCCACGGCGGAGTCGATCACAGGTCCAGGAAGCGGTCAAGCCCCACGGTCAAGCCCGCATGCGACCCTTCGGCCAGCTTGCGTACGGCCAGCAGCACGCCGGGCATGAAGGAGATGCGGTCGAAGCTGTCGGCGCGGATCGTCAGCTGTTCGCCGGCGTTGCCCATCAGCACCTCCTCGTGCGCGTTCAGGCCGCGCAGACGCACCGCATGCACATGGATGCCGTCGACCACCTGGCCGCGGGAGCCGCCGTCGGTTTCGGTATTGTCCGGAACGGGGGCCAGGCCGGCGGCCTGACGTGCGGCGGCGATGCCTTGCGCCGTGTGGATGGCGGTGCCGGACGGGGCGTCGACCTTGTTCGGATGGTGCAGCTCCACCACTTCGGCCGACTCGAAGTACGGGGCGGCGAGCTTGGCGAAATAATCGGCCAGCACCGCGGAGATCGCGAAGTTCGGCGCGATGAACACGGCCTGATCGGCGCGCGGCGCCGCGGCCAACGCCTGACGCACCTGTTCCAGACGGTCCTCGGTCCAGCCGGTGGTGCCCACCACCACGTCCACGCCCTGACCGATCAGCGTCAGCACATTGTCCAGTGTGACGGACGGCACGGTGAACTCCACGACCACATCGGTGTTCTCCGGCGTGATGGCGTGCAGGTCATCGCCCGCGTCCAGCGTGAGCGCCAGCTCCATGTCCTGTGCGCCGTTGACCGCGTCCGCCACGTGGGATCCCATGCGCCCTTTGGCGCCGACGACGGAAACCCTGATCATTGTTGCCTCCTTGATGATTGAGTGCCAGCGTTGTTCCCTATCCGTCCCGAGCCTATCGCGCGCCGCGAACAGTGGGGCGCAGCCGGGGATACCGAAGCCCCGGTCACACGCCTTCGCGGTCGCGCACCTCGAATAGCGGGGCGGTGCGAACGGTACGTCGCCCGGATACCTCCCGACCGGGTGTCCTCCGGCTAGTCATTGTCCGACTGGTCGGGCACGCCGAGACGCAATGCGTCGATGATCTGGGATTCGGTCTTCCTCTCCGCCATAATCTCGCGTTGCCGTTCGTCCGGTTCACTCACGTAATACAGCGCCGCATCGATGGCGTCCAGCGGGATACCCTCGACCACCGATAGGAGCAGTCGGTAGCAGTCCAGCTGCACCAACTTCTGTGCCACGTCCCGTGGCTCACGCGGACGCCGTCCGGTTTTCCAATCGATGATGGTGTACTGTTTGCCCGCGTCTTCGGGGTCGAGGCCTCCGGCGAACACGGCGTCGAGCTTGCCGTTGACGATGGTGCCGCCCAGCTGGGGGATGGCGATGACGATCTGCCGTTCGGCCCATGCAGGATGGCGCCGGGCCCACCGCGATTCGGCCAGACGGCGTTTCCACGTCAGCAATGCGTCCGGGTGTCCGCCGCTGTGCCGCTCGGCCGAATCAAGTTCCTCGAGCAAGGCACGCCGCGAGGCCGGTGAATCCGCATCCGGCAGCCTGCCGTCCGCCACGGCGTTGATGAAACGTTCCGCCCATGCGTGGAACTGCGTACCGGCTTCGGCCGCCGGTGATGCCACGCTGGGAATCGGCCGCACGATGCCCCGCCAGTAGGCCTTCTCCTCACGCTCGCTCATACCTCCCGCAGCCGCCTGCAACGCGGTGACGCTTTGCCGGCCTGACGCCAGGATGCGCCGACCACGCTCGCGCACGTTCCGGTCCAGGTCCTCGCCGGTCAGCTGCGCACCCATCAGGTCATGGTCCGCAACAAGCAGACGGGCCCGGCCGAGCAACGGTCCTCCGTCACGGGTCCGCCCATCCGATGGTCCGTCGTCATGGCGCACGGCGTCCGTGTCCTCCATAGCGTCCCGCACCGCAAGCGCCCCGGTACGCAATCGCTCGGCGATATCGGCGCTCAGGGTGCCCGGCCATGGCAGCACGACGGCGTCGTCGGGCTGCTCGATCGGCGTGGCCCAAGCCTGACCGATAACGGCGTCCTCATACTCGCGGGCATAGTCGCCGGCGAAGAACCCCTCCGGCAACGGCGGCAGCGTATCATCATCCGGCACCGTTGTCGGCCGGCGCACGGCATCCGCGCGCGTGTGCAGGGCGTCGAACAGCTCCTGCCAGAAGACCGAGGCGCTCTGCGCCCTGCTTGCTGCGGCCCTGCGGCGCGGGTCGCGGCTGCGCTCGCGGTACGCGCAATATGACAGCATGACGTCATGCCTGGCGCGGGTCAACGCCACATAGGCCAGCCGTCGCTCGTCGGCGTGCAGCCGACGGCCGTATTCGTTGCTCTGGGTCAGATACCAGGAATCCGGATCCGAGTCCTCCACGCCGTCGCCGCAGTCGCGCAGCGAACCGAATACCTCGTCATCGATCTGCATCACGTCGTCCAATCGCGTCAGCGCGTCCACCGGGTCCTCCCCCGGCGCGCCGTCGTGAGGGAAGCGGGGAAGGATGTCCGCGTCGACCCGTATCGGGGCAGGCACGCTGGTGGCGTCGGTCAGCCAGGTCCGACTGTTCTGCTCCCGGTATTCGGGAGCCGTCCACACGCCGTCGACCAACCCTCCGGCATGGGATTCGTCCAAGGTAATCGTCAATCCGTTCTTGCTGTTGTTCGGCATGATGCCCGATGCGCAGTCGACGATGGCCACGGCGTCCCATTCCAGGCCCTTGGATTGGTGGATGGTCATCAGTTCTACGTCGGCCTGGTCGTCATGCATGGAGGCCGCCTCATCCTCGATATTGCCCAGCACGTCCGCCCAGGAGAGGAAACCGCGCAGCGTCGGCGTCCGACCATCCCCCAGTTCCTGGATATAGGTGTCGGTCAGGTCGACCAGCGTGTTCAACGGCATCCGGGCCACGGTGGGGTTCGCGGCCTGTTCGCCGTCTCGTATGGCTTGGGCAACCACCGTATCGATGTCGAGATCCAGCGCACGGACCGCGGCGCGAATCACCTCGGCCAGCGGATGCCCCAGCATCGCCTGCACGTCGCGCAGCATGGCGCCGGCACGCAGCACCCCGGCCTTGGCGCTGTCGCCGAGTGTGCCGTCACGATCAAGCAACTGCCTCAGATCGCCCCGTTGCAGCAGATCGCCGAGGAACACGGCATTGCCCACCTGGTCGCGGTGCTCCCGCACCACCGATTCCCATTGCTCCGGCGGGCAGTCGGCATCCGCCACGCCGGCCTCCGCCAACGCCCGGAATCTCACCCGCGTATTCTCCCTGTCGGCAAGCGCGGCCAGACGGGTCAGGTCGCTCGATGACAGCTGGAACCTGGGGGTGGCCAGCAACCGCATCAGATGCTCGGCGTCATCATGCTGCACCACAACATGCAGCAACGCCAGCACGTCGCAGATCTCCGGGCGTTCCAGCACTGCGGAGTAGCCGACGACGAACGTGGTCATACCCGCCTGTTCCAAGGCTTGCCGGTATTCGTCCATGGTGCCTTTGGACCGGAACAGCACGGCCACGGTACCACGGTGCTCCACCATGCCGTCCTTCACGCGGGTGTGGCGCCGCAGCGCCTCGCGGCAGAACCGCACGACGCCATCGATCTGCTGCCCGAGCGTCTCATAGCCGATCAGTCCGATGGCGCCCCGATCGGCTTCGGGGACATTCGCCAGCGAGGGCACATCGACCTCATGCAGCGCTGCACTGCCCGGGCGGCGCGGGGGCGTGCGCAGCGGCAATGTCAGATCGTTCGCGGACTCCAGCACGATCCGGGAGTTGCGGCGTGTGGTGCTCAACGCATACGGCTTGGTGCCGGGCGGCATATGGAAGTCCCGTTCGAACATGCGGAAGGCGCCGGGACTGGCGCCACGCCAGGCGTAGATCGACTGGAACGGGTCGCCCACGGCGCTGACGGCGCTGCATACACCGCCATCGTCGGGATGGAACAGCGCGGCCAACAGCATGGCCTGCGTGGTGGAGGTGTCCTGGTACTCGTCCAGCAGCACATGGCTGAACCGTTCGCGATACCGGCGGCCGATGGATGGGAACCGGCTGACCAGCTGATACGCCGCGATCGTGAAATCCCCGAATTCGGCCATGGTGCGGCGGCGTTTCTCCTCGTTGTATTCCTCGACCAGGTCCAGCAACAGTTCACGCTGTTCGGCGGTTCTGGCGATGCGGTCGCACTGGTAGACGCAGTTGGCATACAGTTTGGCCTGGTACTGCTCCAACTTGGCCTGCCATTGTTCATCGCTGTCCTTCTTGGCGCGTTTCGGCACCGCGCCGGCGAACAGCTTCTCGGGTATCGGTTCATCGCCCAATGCGGCGCGCACCCGGCTGATGAAAGCGTTGTCCCAACGGCGTATCGCCGCGACGGCTTCGGCGTATCCCGGGCAGTCGGGGCCGATCATCGCGCTGGCTATGGCATTGGACAGGCTTCTCACGTTCCCGGCCAATTGGGGGATCGATGGCGGGTCCTGCCGCGCCGAGAGTTCATCCAGATGCCGCTCCACCACATCGGCAGCCAGCTGCAATGCACCGGCGTCGCTCAGCGGCTGCGTGTTCCGGTCGAAGCCGACCAGGAGTCCGTACTGGCGGACGATGGTCTGGAAGAACGCATCGTAGGTGGCGATGGTCGGCTTCAGGAACATCCGGTCAGGGTCCTCATCCGCGCCCGACTGTTCGGCGACCGCCGACGAGACGCGGTCCAACAGCTCGCCCGCAGCCTTGCGCGTGAAGGTCAGGCCCAGGATGCGCTCGGGAGCCACGCCGTTGCCGATCAGGGTGACGATGCGCCTGGTCATGGTATAGGTCTTGCCTGATCCGGCACCCGCCACCACCAGGATGTCGTCATCGTTCGGGGCGTTGATGACCCGCGCCTGTTCCGGGCTGTCAGTGAATGCGTGCATCATGCTTGCCTCGTTTCATAGACGGTGTTGAGCTCGCCGGCGCAGGCCGGACAGGATGCCTTCATACGGCAGTGTTTCACATGATCGGGCGTGGGGTGCGCGATCAGCAGCGACGATCGGCTGGCCGCGGCCGCATAGAACACACGCGCGGCCATGGTCAATGCCCAGAGCGTCTGGGTGCCCCGCAACCGTATGATCTGGTTCCACGCCGCGGCGCGCACCCCTGCGGGCGGCGTCTCGGGCAGCTCCGGAATCTCCAGATACTTGGGATCCTTATAGTGGTAGCGCCCGGCAAACGGTTCCGTGTTCCAGGCCCCGTTGCGCAACAGTGCGGGCTGGTGCAGGCTTTCCACCTCACGGCTGCGGCTCGGGCCATCATCCTCACGGACGAAGAACAGCCCGCTCTGCGCGATGTACGGCATTCGCGGGGAAGGCCCGACACAGCCCCGATCCTCGGGGAACGCCAAGCCGAGCTGGTAGCAGACCAACTGCAGATCGTTGAAGATCTGCGTGATGGCGTATTTCCTCCCGGTCTTGTAGTCGATCAGTCGCACCGCCTCGCGACCGTCCCCGTATCGACGATGTTCAAGCCGGTCGATCCTGCCGGACAGCCGAATCGTCAGATCGTCGCATATGCCCTCGGGCCAGCCTCCGACCAGCGTGCCCATAACCGCCAGGAGCTCGCCGCTTGTCATCGGTTCGATGCCGGGTATGGCGTTATAGGCGGCGAGCATGTCGTCGATATCGAACCGGGCGGTGAATTCCGCTTCGCACTCCACGCGTTCCAAGGCCCCGACCGACATGTATTCGGCGTTGCGGAACGGGTACGCGGGGTTGCATCCGTTGACGAAATAGGTGGCGATGTGGGTCATCATGGTTTCAGCCGAACGGTCGAGCTGCAGTGCGGCATATCGGTCGGTGGGAGACTCGATGGTCTGTGGATCACGCCGCAATGAACGGTAGATCGCCATCAGCCGTTCCGACACCGCCGCGATCCGGTTTCCGGCACCCTCCGTGGCCACGGCCCCAGGCATATCGAGGCGCTCCTCGCTGCCACGCTGTGCCACCTCGTGCACAAGAGTGCCGAAACCAGCGCGCACGCCGCCGGATTGGGGGCCGGAGCAACGGCGTTCCAACAGCCAGCAGACCGGACAGGACCAGATGCTGTCCACGGAGGAAGGCGACAAGGTCACGGTATGCCGTTCGTTCCGGGATCCGGATCGGCCCTCCGGCCCGCCATCCGAGGTGTCTTCATCCGCGGTATCAACGAAATACCACTGCTTGGGGTCGGCCGCGCGTACGCCGTGCTCCGCCAGCAACGCGAGCGCGGATGCCGCATCCCGTCCTTCCGGCGAATCGGCTCCGTGGCAGGCCAGCGCGATGCGCGCAGCCGTCACCAGTCCCCTGGGATCGGCATCGAGACCGGCATGGGATTCCGCGTCATCATCCGCCGACTGACCGCCGGGGCGCGTGAACACCGCTTCGTCACGTTGGCGGATGAACCGCTCGGGCAGATACCCGTACAGAAAGTCCGATGGGGTGCAATCCTCGTTCCATGTCGCACTGATCGTCAGCGTCTCGTCGGCGCGGGTCACCGCCACGAGCAGGTTCTTCTTCTCGCTGGACAGCACTGCGGCCAGGCGAGCGTCGCAGTGAGTCGGGTCGGCGTCCCCCAGGTGCCCGTGCAGCATGAGATCGGCCAGATCCTCGCCACCGAACAGCGTGGCGCGTTCCGCAAGGTTCGGCCATACATCCTGCTGGACCGCGGGCAGCCACACATGCCGCCAATGGTTCCCGGCGGCGCCGGCGGGGGTGGTCAGTGTCACGGCCTGTTCGATCGGCCCGACATGCGCCAGCGAATCCGCTTCGATCTGCATCGACCTGACCTGGTCCATGAACGCGACGATATCCTCACCGGCGGAGCCGTCAGCGGCGAACTGGAACAGCCGCATCGCCACGTCAAGCCGGTCATTGGCGGCACGGCCCGCCACATCGTTGCGCAGGGCGGCGCGCTGCCAGGCACCGGCCACACCGGTCTCATTCCAAGCCAACGCCAACGTGTACTGTGCCTCCCGGTTGGGCAGCCGGTCCATGCCATCCGCAACGCGGCCGACCATATCCCAAAGCCTGCGGAACGCGACGGCTTGGGGGTCCCGGCCCAAGATCGCGCCGAGAGAATCCAATACGGGCGTGGCGGGCGCCTTGGGATTGTCGAACGCCAGCATCAGGTACATCGCCCTCTGGCCGAACGGCAGTTCGTCGTCGGCGGATTCGCCGGCCAGAATGCCGTCGTCCACGTTGACCGCCGCCGCACGCCGCGCCGCCTGCCGATGTTCGTTCACGGCATCGCGATATCGTTCCCATGATTCGATCAGCGCAACGAGATGCCGTTGCCCATCCGCGCCGACGGCCTCTGCGCTTTCTTGGACGACCGCGGCCAGTGACTCCAGTGCGGACATCGCGGATTCCACCGGTGCCAATCGTGCCGGAGCACCTTCGGCGGTCTGCGTGCCGGCGGCTACCAACGGGCAGGCCATCAGCGTGGCCACTCGTGCCCGTACATAGGATGACAGCGTCGCCAATGGCAGGTCCACGGCGTCGATGCCACGCCTGCGGAGCAGCGCCAGCTCGATCAGGGCGAACAGCCCCTGCACGAACGGCTCATCCTTCAGTGGACGCGTCACCGACGAGTACCGTACCGGCACGCCATCGCGGCGCAGACGCTCGCCGAACGACCGCACGGTGGCATTGTCATGGGCGATGATCGCCATGTCGTTCCATGCAATCCCCTGGTCCAGATGCAGGCGCTTCATACGCCAGACGACATCGTCCATCTCCTCGCGAGGCGACTTGTACAACGCCGTGGCCACCGTGCCATCCTCCAACCGGGAGGTGCCGAGACCGGCATCCGCGTTCGCCCCCGGTTCATCCAATCGCCGGATCGGCAGACTGCCCGCATATCGGGGCAGCTTGCCGGGGCGCTGCGGCATCGGCGTGTCATCCGGCTCCGGCGAGGGGATCGACAGCGAAATGCGCGAGGCCAGGAGGTCGCGATAGGTCGGTGCGGCGGCATCCGCCGGGGTATCGGATACCGGGATGCGATGTAGGGCGGCATGCAGCGGCCCTCTTACCGCGCAGCCCATCAGGTATTCCGGGTAGGAGCCGCGGAACGTCTGTACGGCCTCGTCGGGATTGCCCACCAGCACCAGCCGCACCCCTGCGGCGGCCAACGCCTCGAGGAAGCGCAGCCCGGCCAGTGTGGCGTCATGGAAATCATCCACCACTAACACCGCAGGAACCGTCTCCGGCTGCAGCCGCACCTCCTCCGCCTGTACGCGGCGCAGCACCGCAGCCGCCTCGACCAGCAGCCGTGATGCGTCCAGACGGTATTCGCCCGGATACGTATGTTCGATGGCCCGCACATATTCCCGCCGCAGCGCGAACGCCAAGCGCCACTGCACCGCGATGCGGTCGGCGTTACGCCCGGTGCCGGCCGCCTCCCCCACATACTCACGCTCATGGGCGAACGATGCCCCCAGCTCGTTGATACGGGCTAGCATATCCCTCAGCTGATCCACGAACGACGAGGAGACGCCGCGCTCGAACATCGCCATCGTCGTCGCGCCACCCGACTGCTCCCGGGCGGGTGCCACCGTATCCGTCCAGCGGTCGTCGGCGAAGTATTCCCGCAACAGCACGCACGTGTCGCACAGGTTGCCGGCTTCGGCATGGCCCAGATGCGCCGCCACCACCCTGCGTAGCAGGGCATCCTGTTCGGCGCCGTTCAGCAGACGCGGCGCAGGCAGGTCCTCATACCGTCGGGCGTCGGCGATCACGGCGAACGCCAACGCCGACAACGTGGTGACCGGACGCGCCTTCATCGACGCCCCCATACGACGGATTGCGCGATTGCCCAACCTGTCCGCCGTCACGCGCCCGGATACCGTCATCATGGCTCCCCCACCATGGTTGCGTTCCAACGCACGCATCAGCGCCTCGAACGCGAACTCCGTCTTGCCGCACCGCGGGGGGCCAACCACCAGCAGCGCGGAAGTCTCGCCGCCCCCGAGCACCACGTCGAACGCCTGCCAAAGTTCCTGCATACCAGTCATGGCTCAAGCCTAACCATGGCCGTCACGGAACGGTAGATATCTACCGTTCGCATCCGCCCTCAGCGTGTTGCCGCAAGTCTCCGGCGCCACGGCATGCCGCCGGATTACCGTGCCATCGCGTCCCACACCACGCCGGACAGCTCGCGGATCTCGGCCTGCGCGGCCGCACTGTCGGGCACATCCTCGCTCATCACCGCCAGCACGTAATCGCCTGTTGCCGCCGTGCCGTCGATCGCGGCGGATGTATCGGATGAGGCGAACACAATCGCCACGTCATTCTCCACGCCGTCGATCTCCCCGGTTTTGTTGGCGGTCACCGTACCCGCCGGCAGACCGCCGGGGATCTTGGAGGTCCTGGTCTGTGCCATCAGCAGGTCGAGCATGCTCCGGCTGGCCTGCGCGGACACCAGTGCCCCGCGGTACACGGCAGCCATGAACCGCCCGCAATCCTCCGCTGTGGTCCGTTTCAGCGAGGGGTCCCCGGTGACGTCGCCAAGGTACTGGTTGATGGACGAATCCTTGAACCCATACTCCTGCGCGATGGCGTTGACGACCTCGAATCCGGCTTCGCCGCTGCCCGAACCGAGGATGTCCACCAACGCGTTCGTGGCCTCGTTGGAACTCACCGTGATCATCTCCCGCAGCAGCTCATCGATGCGGGCGTCCTCGGCGAGCGCCCCATCATCGATCCGCTGGTAGACGGCCAGCATGACGTACAGTTTGATCAGCGACGCCGAATACCCCTGGTGGTTGTTGATGCTCAACGAGGCTCCGGTGGCGAGATCCTCGCAATACACCTGCCAACCACCCTGGTATCCGGCGATCAGCGTCTCCAGTTCGTCCTGCAGCGCGCTCATCGCACGCCGTACCGGCTGGCTGGCGTCCGGCTCCGGAACCGCCGTGCGCCGCATGGCATCATGGTCCAGCACGGCGATGCCGTCCTCACCTGCGCCGTCGGCAATGCCGACCCGTGCAGATGCCGCCGCTCCCTCCGGATTGCTTCGATGCGGCATCGACATCGTGACGCCGATACCGACCGCCACCGCCGCGAATGCAACCGCCACACCCGCCGCGATGACGGCCGTCCAGCCGCACCCGCGCCCCGGTACCCGATGCGCCGCGCCACGATGGGACCGCGACGGGCGGGGGCGCCGACCACCCGTCGGCCGAACGTCCCCCGTCAACGCGCCGCACCTGCGAACATCGTGTCCCAGACCGTCGCCAGCATCTGCGAAGTGAGGTCGGCGGCACGTTCCTGCCCCAGATTCTCGGTCATCACCGCCAGAGCGACCTTGGTGCGGCCATCCGATATGACGACGAAATAGTTGTATGCATCCTGAATGCCCATACCGCGATGCGCATGGATGGTGGCCCCCTCCGGAATCCTCACGCCTTCGGAGGCAATGTCATACGACATCAGCTCATCCGCTCCGTCGGCGGCCACCATGGACAGCATGCGCGCGGCGTCGTCGGATGACGCATAGTTCTCGTACCCGTCCTCGGAGGCGGCCACATCCCCGAATCGGCGTTCGAACGACGATCCGGAGAAGCGGTTCGCCGACAGCCATGAATCGATTGCGTCCACACCGCCGACCGCGTCGATCAGCAGATTGGCCGCATCGTTGCTCATCGAACGCATCATCTCGCCCGCGGAATCGCTCGGCTGATCCTCATGGGTGCCGTAGTACGCCAAGTACACCGGCAGATACAATCCGGCGGATACCATGCGTTTCGAAGCGTTCCGCGACGAATAGCTGCGCAGTCCGTCCTCGGTCATCACCGATACGGCCACGTCGGTGGACGAGTAGGCGTCGACGATGCGATCGGTGGATTCCTGATTCAACGTGCGCGCCGGCGTCTCGGGCCCGTCCCCGTCCTCTTCCGATTGCTCGGATGACGCGGGGTCGTTCTCGTCCGACGCATCGCCCGGGGACGACGCCTCGCCGCCGGTCGGCGCCGGCGTCTGCGAGGTGCCCGGATCGTCCGCCGAGACATGCCGCACCACCAGCGTCACGCCGGTGATGATCAATGCCACGGCGGCGATGGCTGCGATAACGATGGTCACGATGGTTCCGGTGCGCCTGCGCGTCGCCGGCTGAACGGGAGACGATTGCGACGGATACGCCGGCTGCACCGGCTGCATGGATATCGTCGGCGCGTCGGCGAGGGGATCCGCTGCCGGCGGTGCGGTCAGCGGACTGCCGCATACCGTGCAGAATCGCGAGCCTTCGTCGTTACCGTTGCCGCACCGTCCGCAAATCATCGTGCCCTCCATCCGTCGTCGTCTCCATGTCCATTATCGGTCATGTTCCGCGGATCGGAATCCGCCGACCGGTCGGATGTCCCGGATGGGCGGATCGACCCGTCCTCCGCCCAGGCCGATACCGTTGCCGCATCGGCGGAACGCAACGCGGTGAACTGCAGCGCACTGATGCCATTGGAGACGAACAACGGCAGTCTCAGGCATTCCACGCCACGATTCAGGCGCCATGGCGTGCTGGACCGCTCGACCGATTGGATGCGGGAGCGGCGCGTGAACACCGTGAACAGGGTGAGTACGGACGCCCCCGTGGCGGCGATTCGCTTGTCGTCCAATACCGCATATCCCTCCGACGCCGCCTTCAGCCAACGGCACAACCCCCACCAGACCGCCAGCGCCGCAGGGGCCAACGTCCACAGCCAGTTCACGGCATCGCGGGACACCAGCGCCCAGATCACCGCAACCGCCATGCCCGCCGCGGACACCGCCAGCGGCATCACCAGATAGTAGCGGACCAGTCCGCGGCCCGCCCGATGGATCTCCGGAGGTTCCAGCCCCCATTCGGGAAGCATGCGTTGCAGCACGGCATAGACGCGGTCGTCGCCGATCACCGGCAGCACATCGGCGCCGGTGGCATCGCCGTCCTCCCCTTCCGCGGCGGCCATAGCGCCCAATCCCAGTCGGACCGAGCACAGGTGCAGGGCCCGGCGGAGCAGCGAGCGCCGGATGGCGACGGTCTGGATGCGGTCGATGGCGATGGTGGTGATCCGCTGTGTGAGCGCGCCGCGCACCACCACCAGGTCGCCGCCGCGGCGCCACACCTCGAATCCGTAGAACCGCAACAGCGATCCGATGATGCTGGCGCCCACAAGCACCGCGAAAACCACGACCACCGCGCCGGCGATCATGGCCGCACTGCTGGTGGCGAATCGGATCACCGAATCCTGCGCGGTGTCGAACACGTCCTCGGGAACCAGATCGCGCAATTGGTCGAGGAATCCGTAGACAACGATCAGCGCGGCGAACAATCCCAGGTCGGTGACGGCGAACAGCACGATATCCGCAACGGAGGCACGGAACACCAGCTCGCCGTCAATCGCCGGACGGCCGGTCGCCGACTGGTTGACGCCCGTGCGCGCGCCGGCGGCTGGAGCCTCTTCCGGCTGCCGGCACTCCTCGGCCGCATCCGAGTCGGCGACAGCGGTATCGGCAGTATCGGCGACTGCGCCATGGATACCCACCGATGCCGCGGCCGCGGATACGGTGTCCCCGCTATCCAACTGTCTGGCGGCTTCCAGCTCCAGCTGCACGCCGGCAGGAACGCCTCTGAGCGTCATGCCCGATTCCCCCACCCGCGGCGGTGATGTCCAGGATCACCACATGGAACGGCCGCATGTAAATCGGGGCGCTGCTGGACAGCGTGTGGATGTGGTCGTAGGCGATCGTCGTGCGCGTGCGGTTGAACACCCCGGAACGTTGGGTGATGCCGTGCTCATCCATCCGATAGCCCGTCGTCAGCCATCGCACGACCGGAGAGACGAGCATCCATGCCGCAACCAGTCCCAGAACGAGCGCCTGCCAGAAGCCCCACCAGTCGGAGGCAATGAAGATGACCGCCAGCACCGCGCAAACCAGGATCACCGCCGTATCGGTGAATACCGATCGCAGCAGCCACACCCGTTTGACCCGTTCGGGCAGGCTGCGCCATTCCCGTTGGTCCGTCACCGTCTCCGGATTGCATTCGCTCATGCGCCCATCCTATCGTTGCCTCATGTCCGCCTCCGTCTCAGAGCCCCATGCCGAATCCCCCATCCGGCCACCGCGATCCCCGCGATGGCCGGGAGCACGAGCAGCAACCATGGGTGCACCGGTTCCCCATTGTCTGCGTCATAGACGGCCGTCGTCTGATTGCCGGCCCTGTCGGTGACCCGCACCATCACGGCATGGGGTCGGCCGTCGGCCTGCAACGTGTATTGCGGGATGTCGTCGAGCGACGTGTCCGTGTTCCATTCGCGGATCTTGCGCCCGTCGATGTACAGTTCCGTCCGATTCACCGCCAGATTGTCCTTGGCATCGATGGTGATGCGTCGGCGGTGGTGCCCGATGTGCCCGTCTTCGGCTTCCAGTTCGGGAACATATACGGTCGGCGCCGTTGCGTCGATGGCGAAGTTCACTTCAGCGTTTCCTCTATGGTCCGCGCCGACCCCTTCCATGGTGTTCTGCGAAACGTTGCCCGCCAGATCCACGGATTGCACAAGGATGCGGTAGAAGCCGTCGCCGTCGAACCGTTGCGCCGGAATCGTGTACACGGTTCTGGACCATCCGGCATCGTCATCCGTGCGCACGCCGAACTCCCCCGGAGCGAGGGTGTCGGCCTTGTCGTTTGCCACCACCGTGATCCGACCCTCGGAGGGCGCAAGACCGGAGACGTTGATCTCTTGGATTTCCACGTCCTGAGCCTGCTGCAGATAGGCCCCGCGCAGCTGCCGCGTACCGGCGTTGAACACGTATGTGGATCCGAATCGGTTCACCGAGAAGGTTATGGCGGTTTCGGCCACGTTGCCCGCCTTGTCGGTGGCCGTTGCCGTGAGCGTGTAGACGTCGTCGGCGTCAGGGGTCCGTTCGAAATCCCGGAATGTCACGGTGAGCCGGCCTTCGGATTCCCGTACGAGGCTCCCGGGCATGGCGGCGCCGGTCAGCGGTCCTCTGTGCGCCCCTTCGATGGTGTAGTCGAGCCCCTGTTCGCCGAGGTTCGCGTCCGCGCACTCGATGCTCGGCGCGACGGTTCCCGCATAGGCAGTGCCATCGGACACACGGTCGATGGCGATATGCGGCGGCGTCAGGTCGATGACGAATTCCGGCACCGTCACCGTCTGCGCTTTGTTCCCGGCCAGGTCGATGGCGGAAATCTCCATCGTGTAATGCCCCTCGCCGGAGAATGTCACGGTGTTGGTCCACGATGCGTCGTGACGTTCACCGTCGGCACGCATCCATCCGCCGCCGGCCGGCACCGGTTGTTCATTGCCGTTGCCGTCCGTGGCGGAGATGCTGATCACGGATTCGGATTCGGACAGGTTGCGTTCGATCTGGGTGATGGTGGCGGTGCGAGGGGCATCGTAGTACATGCCATTGGCCACATCGGTATTGTCGAAGGCGATGCCGAGCTGCGGCGGCGTGGTATCGATGATGAACTGATCATGATGCGCCGCCGTTTCCGTCTCCGGTGCCGGTTCGTGGAATTCGGCGTCGACGGACCAGACACCGTCCTCCTGCGCTGCGAATGTCATGCCGTAGGTTCGTCCATCATCGCCCGGTGTGAGTGCGGATAGCGGTATGGCGCGGTGTTCCGAGCCGTCACGGGTCAGGGAGACGAGCACACGATCCGGATCACGGTCGATGACCAGATCGAGATTGGCGTCGGATAACGTCAGGGTGCCGTTGCGCCACGCCCGGTAGTACCGTTCGTTCCGCACCTCGTTATTGTCATAGGACACGGCGATCTCGGGCGGCGAGGCATCCACCGCCAGCATGTCGATGGCGTGCTCCGCGAACACCGGTTGGTCGGAGAAATCACCAGTGGAGGCATAGTTGCCTGCGGCATCGGCGACGGCGAGCGCGGTACCCTCCGCGATGAGCCGGAATCCGTCGGCTTCAAGGCGGAATGAGAGCGTGCCACGGATTGGGTCATAGTCCAGATCGTCGTTCCCGAGGGTGGCTCCGGTGGTGTGAGCATCGATGTTCGGCCCATCCCCATCGGCCAGTTCGCCGTATTCGTTCACCTCCGCGAATGCCGGGCTGTCGGCGTCCACGCCAGAAAGGGCGTCGGATATGCCATCCAGCGTAACGGTGTGTGAGGCGGCGAACATGATGCCGTGCCATGACGTGGGTGTACCCGCAAGTGTCAGTGTTCCGATGCTCGGAGCGGTCCAGTCGATGATGAAATGCGTGCCGTCCATCAACATGTCCTCGGATATGGTGGCGGAGGCGGCGGCGTCATGCAGTCCCCGATAGGACATTCCGATGGCGTATCGGCCCTCCGACACGCTCCGAGCTCCCGCGACACGTACCGGCACGGTGATGGACCATTGTATGCCGTCCCGGCTGTCCCATCCCTTGTTCCGAATGGTCAGCGCCTCCAACGTCCGACCGTCGCCGCTGTGTTCCACCGTGCTCTCGGCGAACAGGTCGGCATCGACGGTTGTGGCGTCGGTGGCGTTACGAGCCAACGGGAACCATGGATCATGTACGGTGCAGGTGACGGACACGTCGCCCCGGTAGTACCCTTGCCGTGTCGATCGGCGATGTTCCGGCGCACGGTCCGTCAACGTCATGGCGTCGACCTGCGGCGCTCCCGGAGCGATGACGACCAATATCGAGGCATCCGTTTCGGACAGGAGCGCACGCAAGGTCGTTTCGGTGGTGTTGCCGACCTGATCCATGCCCATGACCCGCACCGCGTCCAACTCGTACAATCCCTCCTGGCTGAAGTTGATGACGGCCTGACCGCTGGCGGGATCGACGGCAATATGCTGCTCCACGGGTGTGCCGCCGTCGATGACATTCCCGTACAAATCGGTGGGTGCGGGGATGACGGCTCGGAGCGTGTCCGCCCCGGATACCGGGGATTCGGCATCGGCCGCCGGGGAGGCATCATCCACGATGATGCCGATGGTCCGTTCACCTACTGCGGCGTGTATGGATTGGCCGTCATACGTGGTGTTCGGCGGCAGCGCCGACACCCCCTGCATGGTCGGGGCGATGGTGTCGACGCCGAAATCGAGTTCGGCTGCCCGCACAGTGCCGAGCAGATACCCCATGATGCCTTCCGACGCCCGCTCGTGCACCGTATAGCGGTACCAGCCGTCGGCGTGCGGCTGTGTGTCCGCCCAACCGATGCGGCCGTCGTCCTCGATGCGCAGATCGCCGATTGTGATGCTGCCATATGGATCCTTGCCCCGCACGGCGGTTACCACCGGTGCCGTGCTGGTGGCGTCCTGCTGCTGAAGGACTTCGAGGATTCTGGGTAGCAGCCGATTACCGGTAACTGTGAAGCCGACCTTCGGTGCCTCGGCATACCACGGGCCTTTCGTGTCGCCTGATGACGTGACGGCCGTCAACGCAGCGGCAACGCCACCTGCAGGCTCCCCGATGGTCAATGGTTGGGGCAGACGATCCGAACCGTCCAGATTGCCGATCGTATACGATGTCGCATCGCCTCCCATGTGGATGGCGATATCGCTGAAGTCGTAGCTTCCGGGAGTGATCAGGGTCACTTCAACGGCGGCGGACCCGGCCCGGCCTTCCGCGGAATCCACCGTCGTAACACGGTAGTCCTGCGATTGAAGCGGCTGCGCTTCGCCGTCCAGATCGAGATAGGAGCCGGTGAGACTGATGGCTTGGGGCTGGCCGTATCCGTCGGCCATGATGATGCGCACCCGACGCGACGTGTCCTCGCCCCATGCGATGACCTCGTTGCCGTTTCGGAGATCGTGAGAATCATCGCCCTGGTAGGAGACTTGGCCAAGCGAAGCCGCATCCCGGATCGGGATGGTCCGCCGATCATCGGGGACGGCGAACGTGCGTACGGCCGTCACGGTCTGCGGCGTCGACGTATGATAATCGGCCGCGGAAGCTGCGGATGATGCGACGCCCATGGCGGCCATGGCCACCGCCGCGGATGCCAGCGCCATTGCCTTGCGCCCCACACCGCCAGCCACCACGGTGTTATCGGCGGCCACCATATCATCGGACATCGCCCTGCCATCAACCATCACAGTGCCGTTGGACACCACCAAGCCGTCGGACACCACGGTACCGTCAGCCACTACGGTGTCATCGGCAGCTACCGTGCCATCAGACAGCACCGTGCCATCAGACACCACCGTACCGTCGGCCAGCATGGTACGGTCGGCCGCCACGACAGACGTGCTCGCCACCGCACCGACCGCATGCGCCCCACACTTCGATGCCGACGCCTGCGCGGCCCCGTCCGGGCGTGAGGTATCGACAGATGCACGCCTTGCGTCCCGCGTGGCCAGTATGTCGGCGTACCGCCAGGCGCCCGGTCTGATGCCGCGCAACCACGCGATCTCCTGGCGTGCGGACGTACCATTCAACGCACGCCGCACGGCGGGCACGTCAAACCTGCGATGCATCACCACTGCTGACACCGCCAGCGCCACGGCCATCACCAGCCATACCACGGCAGCCATCCCCAACCATTCATAACCGCTCATTGCAGATCCCCCTTATGATCCATATACGCGTTCCCAATGGCCTGCAGCGCCACAGGCACGCCCTCCAACGCCCGGCCCCTGGCGTCATCATGCGCATCAGCCGTGGTGTCGGTCGTTTCGGCCACGTCGCCGGCCCGAGCGCACAGCCGCTCCATATCCTTCCGGGGAACACCGTCCGCCCGGAATTTCCGCGGATAGGTGAGCAGGGCATCCAATGCCAGATTCGCCGCCTCCAGACGGATCACCTCGCTCCGCTGCGCCGAGGCCGACTCCACCAGCCGCTGCAGCAGCCCGAAATACGGCTGGTACCGACCGCCATCATGACCTTCGTTGATCAACGGCACGATACGCACGTTGAATTCCGCGATGCCCGCATAGATGCCGGCGAGCGCCGTCTCTTCGAACGTTTCGGTCTCCGCGGCATCGCGCATCCATGGCGCGGCCGCGCGAATCCGTGTCATACGTGATCCCTCGGCATCGGCGTCGTTCGGTTCCACGGCGTAGTAGTACCAGTACAGCCGCCCCGTGTCGAAGCACAGCTGTGCCCATGCGGTCCGATCCGACCGCAGTGCGTCGGCGTGACGGTTGAGCAATGCCGTATACGTCGCCTCCTCGGCCTGGGAGAACACGCCATCCGCCGTATACCGGTCAATCAGATGCCGATACGGTTCGATGCTTCCGGGCAGGATCTCGGCAGCGCGACGGCACGCCTGTTCCGCGACGGGATCAGCGGAGGCCTGCTCGGCCTGACGCATCCAATGCGTGTAGTCGCTGTTTCGTTCATGGTCCGCTGCCAGCAGCGAGCCCGCGGACAACGCCAGGCACGCGACCGAAGCGGCGGCGGTTCCAGCGAAGATACGCCACCGGCGCAGCAGCGTCCGCCGTCTGGAACGCTCCCCGTCCCGGCAGTGCCCGAGCGCGTAGGCGAATTCGGCGCAGGATGCGTACCGCTGCTGCGGATCCGGGGAGGTTGCCTTGGCGATCACATGTTCCAGCCCCGTGGACAGTTCTGGGCGAATCCGGCGGACCGGCACGATGCCCTCGCGCGGATGCACGCCCGTCAGCAGCTGGAACAGCGTGGCCCCCAGCGCATGGATGTCGACACGGGCATCCAGTACACCGCCGGGTTCGAACTGCTCCGGCGCACCATACCCCGGCGTGCCCAATCGCCGGCCGTCGCCGATGCCGTCACGGTTCTCGCCGGTCTCCCCCTGTTCGATGGCGATGCCAAAATCGATGAGTTTGACCATGCCGTCCGGCGTCAACATGACGTTGGACGGCTTCATGTCGCGGAACACCACCATCGGCGTACGGCGATGCAGGTAATCCAGCACATCGCACAGCTGGATGCCCCAATCCACCACCAGCGCCTCGTCCTGCGGCCCCTCGCGCTCCAGCAGGGTGCGTAACATCTGCCCCTCCACGAAATCCATGACCACGAACACACCCGTATCGTCGTCGATCAGGTCAACGATGCGCGGGATCGCGGGATGGTCCAGACGCGCGATCATCTCCGATTCCACCGTCAGACTGCGCAGCATCACGTCACGCCGCTCCGCCGAGCCGGCGTCGCGCATCTGTTTGACCGCCCACCGCCGGTTCAGTGATGCGTCCATAGCCAGATACACCGTCGACATGCCTCCGATGCCGACCTGTGTCAGGATGCGGTACCGTCCCCCGACCAATGTCCCCTCAGCCACCATTGCGATCGCCTTTCCACATGCGTTGCCTGCTGCACCTCGAGCTCCACATGTGACCGGCCGAACGGTGCAGCCGGCTCCATGTCGTTCCCCCACTGCCAATGTACGGGCATGGCCGCCGCCGTGTCAACCAGTCCGCGGACACACCGGCCACCTGGGCCGCAAACCCCGCGTCCCGCAACGCTCCAGGAGCGACACGCCGCATATACGACGAGGGCGCACCCCATCGGGATGCGCCCTCGGTTCACCGCACGACCGTCAGCCGGCCGTATGCGGTCACAGGCTCAGATCTCGCCCAGATCGCCCAGGTCGGCGTCGGAGAAGTCGGCGCCGCCGAAGTCCTCCTGGCCGCCCTGATCGTTCAGGAAATCGTCCGGGTTGAAGTCGTCGCCGAGCTTCAGGTCGCCGAAGTCGATGCTGGAGAAGTCCACATCGCTCAGGTCGGCGTCGGAGAAGTCGGTCGCCTCGTCGCCGCCCAGACCGAAGTTCGGGTAGATCGTCTCGCGGATCGCCTTGTCCGGCTCCACCACCGCGTTGCGGTAACGGGCCAGGCCGGTGCCGGCCGGGATCAGCTTACCGATGATCACGTTCTCCTTGAGGCCCTTCAGGTCGTCTTCCTTCTGGCTCAGGGCCGCCTCGGTGAGCACGCGCGTGGTCTCCTGGAAGGAGGCCGCGGACAGCCACGAGTCGGTGGCCAGCGACGCCTTGGTGATGCCCATCAGCTCCGGACGGCCGGCGGCGGGCTTGCCGCCGTTCTTCACGGCCTCCATGTTCGCCTCGCGGAACTTCGCCTGGTCTACCAGTTCGCCCGGCAGCAGCTTGGTGTCGCCGGAGTCGATCACGGTGATGCGGCGCAGCATCTGGTGCACGATGACCTCGATGTGCTTGTCGTGGATGTCGACGCCCTGCGAACGGTACACGTTGTGCACCTCCTCCACGATATTGACCTGGGCGGCACGCGGGCCGAGGATGCGCAGGATCTTCTTGGGATCCACGGAACCCTCGATCAGCTGGGTGCCGGCCACCACGTGGTCGCCGTCCTTGACCAGCATCGGCGCGCGACGGGTCACCGGGTAGGTGATCGGCTCGACCGTGGAATCGTCCGGGGTCAGCGTGACCTGACGGCCGCGGTCGGTGTCCTCCACCTTCACGATGCCGGCGAACTCGGCGATCGGCGCCTCACCCTTCGGGGTACGGGCCTCGAACAACTCGGTGACACGGGGCAGACCCTGGGTGATGTCGGACGCCGAGGCGACGCCGCCGGAGTGGAACGAACGCAGCGTCAGCTGCGTACCAGGCTCGCCGATGGACTGGGCGGCCACGATGCCGACGGCCTCGCCGACGTCCACCAGCTTGTTGGTGGCCAGCGACCAGCCGTAGCACTTGGCGCACACGCCGCGCTTGGATTCGCAGGTCAGCACGGAGCGGGCCTTGACCTCCTCCACGCCGTGGGCCACCAGGTCGTTGAGCACATCCATCGACAGCGCGTCGCCGGCGTGGTACAGCACGGTCTCGTTGTCGGCGGGGTCGATGACGTCGGCGGCGAGCAGGCGCGAGTACGGACCACCGTCAGCGGCCTTGACGAGCACCAGGTTGCCGTTGTCGTCACGCTCGGCGACCTTCATCGCCAGACCGCGCTTGGTGCCGCAGTCCTCCTCGCGGACGATGACCTCCTGCGAGACGTCCACGAGTCGACGGGTCAGGTAGCCCGACTCGGCGGTACGCAGTGCGGTATCGGCCAGACCCTTGCGCGCGCCGTGCTGGGAGATGAAGTACTCCAGCACGGACAGGCCGTCGCGGTAGTTCGACTTGACCGGACGGGGGATGATCTCGCCCTTCGGGTTGGCCACCAGGCCTCGCATACCCGCAATCTGGCGGATCTGCATCCAGTTGCCTCGAGCGCCGGACTGGACCATGATGTTCACGTTGTTGTCATCATGGAAGTTCTCACGCATGGCGTCGGCCACCTTGTCGGTGCACTCGGTCCACAGGTTGATGAGCTCCTGACGGCGCTCCTCGTCGGTCAACAGACCCATGTCGTACTGGGAGTTGACCTTGGATGCCTCCTCCTCGTACGAGTGGACGATGTCCTCGCGCTCCGGCGGGGCCACGATGTCGGAGTACGCCATCGTGACGCCGGACCACGGCGCGCGCGTGAAGCCCAGATCCTTCAGGGCGTCCAGCGTGGCGGCCACCTGGGCGGTGGAATAGCGGGTCGCGATGTCGTCGACGATCTTGGAGAGCTTGCCCTTGGGCACCTGCTCGTTGACGAACGGGTAGTCGGTCGGCAGGGTCTCGTTGAACAGGATGCGGCCGTAGCTGGTGGCGAACAGGACGGAACCGTCCTTGAAGCGCTCCTCGCGGACCGTGTCCGGGCTGCCCGGCTCGGCGTCCACCACCTTGAGCTCGCGCGGCTCCCAATCCTTGGGCAGCACGAAGTCCTCGGGCAGACGGATCAGCACCATGGACTGCATGTCGATCTCGTGCAGATCGAGCGCCATCTGGGCCTCGGCCAGCGAGGAGAACACGCGGCCCTGGCCCTTGGCGCCCTCGACCACGGTCGACAGGTAGTACAGGCCGAGGATCATGTCCTGGGACGGCATGGTGACGGTGTGGCCGTCGGCCGGCTTCAGGATGTTGTCGGAGGCAAGCATCAGCGTGCGGGCCTCAGCCTGGGCCTCGGCGCTCAGCGGCAGATGCACGGCCATCTGGTCGCCGTCGAAGTCGGCGTTGAACGCGGCGCAGGCCAGCGGCGGCAGGTGGATGGCCTTGCCTTCCACCAGGATCGGCTCGAATGCCTGGA
>ERZ1673750.351-NODE-351-length-39358-cov-6.759611_pt1 | contig 39358 bp, 42 predicted proteins | sample MGYA00580203_ERZ1673750 | MGnify/ENA primary metagenome ERZ1673750 (study PRJEB41218, sample SAMN15661763) | gut metagenome | host: Homo sapiens | place: Canada: London | collected 2015-08-20/2019-03-30 | study: EMG produced TPA metagenomics assembly of... | reverse complement strand
AACATTTTTTTCGATTGTTAAAATGGAACAAGTGGCAAAGTCGGGGTATAGCACATTGGGCGAAGATGTAAAGAACTTAACACTTTTTTCATAATTTGCAGGCTTGTATTTTGCCCAGGCTCCGGTATAATGAAAGAAAGAACCGAAACAGCAGTATAGGTTTCCGGCAAAAGGTGCATCTTTTGCCGCCTGTGATTCCTGCTGGTCTTATTATCAGAAATTCTTCAGTATTTTCCCGTTATCAGAAAGAGCCGGTATCCCGTGAAAACTGCTGGCTGTGTTCTTGTATTGAGTAACTGTAAAAAGAAGGGTATTCTCGGAATGACAGTCTCTGAACGGATCAGACAGATACCGCAGAGATCCATGAGAGTCCCTCAGGATGGTCTGTCCGGCGTTTTTGTATATCACAGAGTCGGAAACGGCAAAGGACAGTCCAAAGCACCCGGAGGCAAGATGGTAAATATCGGTCCCTTGAGCATAACTGTTGCTAACGGGTGCTTTTTTTGTTATACTGAACATGTTATCAGACGAATTTTGAGGGGAAACCGCGAAGAATGCGGAAAATATCGAAAGAGAAGACGGAGGATAAAAATATGCGGAAGGACAGGAAAAAGAAGGGGAGAATTTCACCTGTTCTGGTAGTAGTTCTGCTGATCGTGCTGATCGCGGCTGCAGGAGTTGTTTCCTTTCTCGTGCAAAGATATACGCCGAGCAGGGTACAGATGGATCGGAACGCCTATTTTCAGGTAACAGGGGATACAGAGGCGGCGTTGGTGCTCAACGGCAGCATCTGTGAGGAAAAAGGAGTGATGATCCAGGGAGAGCTTTATGCTTCCAGTACGTTTGTTTCGCAGCAGCTGAACAGCGCCTTTTACTGGGATCAGGAGTCCCAGGCAATTTTACTGACAATTCCTGCCGGGGTGATGAGAATCGCGCCGGGAGATGCTACATACAGTACGGCACAGGGACAGCCGGCAGTGCAGACAGGCGCAGACGGCACTGTATACATTGCGATGGAATATGTACAGCAATATACAGATATGGACTATGCCTTTTATACTGAACCGAACCGGGCTGTGATGCGGACCGAATGGGACGGTCTGTCTCAGGTGGAAGTAACCGCCGATGCGAGTGTTGTGAGATACCGGGGAGGGATTAAAAGCGATATTCTTACAGGTGTATCTGGAGGAGACCCACTGTATTATCTGGAAAGTCTTGAAAACTGGGTTCATGTAATGACACAGGACGGGTATACAGGATATATAGAAAAGGAAGATGTGTCCGAAGCTCAGGAGGCTCCGGTTCATGTACAGGACGCCAGTCTGATCTTTACCGGGATCAGGAGAGATTACAAGATCAACCTGGCATGGCATCAGACCACGTCCCAGGAGGCAAACGCGGCGTTTGGCTCTGTGACCGCCAATATGAAGGGCGTGAATGTGATCTCCCCGACCTGGTTTTCCGTGCTGGACAATACGGGAACGCTTTCCAGCCTTGCCAGCGCTGATTATGTCAATCAGGCACATGCGGCGGGGCTTGAGGTCTGGGGACTGATCGACAATTTCAATGAGAATTTCAGTACGGAGACGGCACTGGCAAGTTACTCCGTGCGTACCAATATTATCAACCAGCTGATTTTCGCGGCTCAGCAGACAGGGCTGGACGGGATCAATGTGGACTTCGAACAGCTGACAGAAGCATCGATTTCCCACTATATTCAATTCCTGCGGGAATTGTCCGCCGCGGCTCACGGTGTAAATCTTGTGGTTTCCGTGGATACTGCGGTGCCTCAGTCTTTTACAGAGTATTATAACCGTGGGGAGCAGGCAAAGACCGTGGACTATATGATCATGATGGGCTATGACGAGCACTACGCGGGAAGCGAAGAGGCAGGTTCGGTGGCTTCCCTTCCGTTTGTGGAAGCGGGGATACAGACCATGCTGGAGGATATCCCTGCAGACAAAATAATCTGTGCGATCCCATTTTACACCCGCCTGTGGACAGAGACTTTTGGCCAGGTGGGAGTGACCAGCGAGGTGCTGGGGATGGATGGAGCAGATCAGTATGTAGCGCAGCTGGGAATGACGAAAACCTGGGATGCGTCGGTGGGACAGAATGTTGCGATGGCGGAGACAGACACCGCCAGATATACCATATGGATGGAAGATGAACAGTCCATCGAAGAGAAAATGAAGCTGATCGCCAATTATGGTCTTGCTGGTGTTGCAGAGTGGAAGCTTGGATTTGAACGGGCAACGGTCTGGGATATCATTGCAAAATATATCGCTCAATAACAGCAGACGATCCGATGGCGGAACGGCTGACGATGACAAAAGAATGGAGGAGTATGAAATGGCAGCAGAATTTGATGAAGAAATGTTCAAAACCACGCTGATGGGGGGATTTGACAAGGAGGATGTTCTGACAAAGTTTCAGGAAGCAAGGGACGAAGCTTACAAGGAGCAGAAAAAACTGGAGGCGCAGGTGGAGGAGCGCGACAAACTGATCAGCGAACTCCGGCAGAGCCTGAAGAATAAAGAAACAGAGAATGAGCAGCTTCAGAAAGACATCAAAGAAAAATACCAGAGTTATATCGATAATTATGACAGCATCGGAAAACTGGTCTATGACGCAAAGGTGCGCTCTGACAATATGATGGCTGAGACAAAGCAGCAGTGCGATCAGATGCTTCGGGAGACAAAAGAAGAGTGTGCCCGCATGGTAGAGGAAGCCCGCCGGAAAGAAGAAGAGGTTGTGGCAGTCTACGAGGCAAAGATTGAACAGCAGGCGCAGGAAGCGCAGCAGTTTATGGAGCGTCAGATGACCCAGGGACGCGACAGTTACCGGATCATCCGGAATGAGATGGCACAGATGGTGCAGGCGATGAATGAGCTTCAGAAAGGCTTTCTGGAGAGCTATAAGAAAGTGCGCACGGTCAAGGATGCCATGGACAGATCCGCTCAGAAGCTGGAACCGTTTTTCCGTCAGCTTCAGGAGGATACCGTGAAAGAAAAAGAAGCGGGAAAATCCGGCAAGAAGACAGAAGAGAAAAGCAGCGGGAGTAAAGCAAAGAAGGTGCCGGAGGAAGAAGAGTTTCTGGATGACGGTGTGGACTTTGATGAAGAACTGGAAAATGAAATTCATCGGCTTCTGAAGGACGAGGAAGAATCCGAGGACGGCGGTCAGGGCTGAAATACATCCCTCCTGCATATACATGAGTAGAAGTATATGCAGCGGGGGATTTTTTTGTGCTGAAAAAGAAGAGAATGGAGCTTTTAATGGCGGTTCTTTTTCTGGCCGCAGCCTATTGTCTGTCCAGAGAGGGGGCGAAGCTGGTAGAAAATATGGAAGGTCAGAAAAAGCTGGTGGTCGTGGATCCGGGACATGGCGGAGAGGATCCGGGAAAGATCGGGATCAACGACGAAAAAGAAAAGGATATCAATCTGGAAATATCCCTGATGCTGAGGGAAAAACTGGAGAAGCAGGGGATTTCCGTGGTGATGACGCGGGAAGAGGACGAAGGTCTGTATGAAGAAAATGCTTCCAACAAAAAGGTACAGGATTTGCAGAGAAGGGTGGAAATGATCCATGAAAGGCAGCCGGACTGTGTGGTCAGTATCCACCAGAACAGCTATTCCGATCCTGCGGTGAAGGGAGCGCAGGTTTTCTACTATGAGGATTCTGTCGAAGGAAAACGTCTTGCAGAGTGTCTGCAGAATGCCCTGATCGAGCAGGTGGATTCGGAGAATCACAGACAGGCGAAGGGGAACACGACGTATTATCTGCTGAAGCGGACCGATGCGCCGCTTGTGATCTGTGAGTGCGGATTTTTGTCCAATCCGGAGGAGGCGGAGCTGCTTACGGAAAAAGAGTATCAGGAAAAAGTTACGGACGCGGTCGTCAGCGGCGTGCTGGAATATCTGAATGCCAGCGGAGGAACGTGAGCAGCCGTGCGATCAAAAAGTGTAACTTCATTCCAGCTGAACGGTAAAAAACAGCCCGGCTGTCTGCATTTGGCGGCAGACAGCCGGGCTGTGTGACTCAGAATTTTTCCAGACGATCCATGGTCAGCTCAAATACGGTGCATCCGCCGGCTGACGTATCGATGGGAACGGAATAGTTCGCGCCTGCATAGGCATTTCCGCTTTCTGTGTGCGGTGTGGAATATGTGATAGATTTCCGAAGTCCTGCATATTCACGGAGAACATTCAGGGCAATCGCTGCATTGGCGTCTTCGGTGCCGATCATCAAAGTGGTGTTCTTCTCCTGAAGAAAACCGCCGGTGGTGGCAAGCTCCGTGACAAAGATTCCTTTCTGGTTCAGGGCAGCGATGGTGTCCGCCTTATCTTCTTTTTTCATGATCGCAATTAAAAGTTTCATAGATTTTTCCTCCCTGTTTCCAGCTCAAAACGCTGAATTTTCCGGCTAATCGGAAAAAGGATTCCGACCGCTGCAGATAGGCAACAGTCCAGCCATCGGAACTGTTGCGTTTATAGTACCAGTTATATATAAAATTCTCGTTTCTGTCAAGCAATTTAGAGAAAATTTCTCTTTTTTACGGCAATGAATTTGTTTATAATAAAAGAAAAACGTAAGAGGAGGCTTTTATGGAGCGATTACTTTATGGGGCGGCATATTACGAGGAGTATCTTCCGGTGGACCGGCTGGAAAAAGATGTGGAGATGATGAAAGCTGCCGGGATCAATGTTGTGCGGATCGCGGAATCCACCTGGAGCACCTGTGAGCCGCAGGATGGGGTGTTTGATTTTTCCCATGTGGAGCGGGTGCTGGACGCCATGGAGCAGGCGGGAATCTCCGTGATCATCGGAACTCCTACCTATGCGGTGCCAACCTGGATGGTGAAGGCGTATCCCGAGGTGCTTGTCACGACAAAACAGGGACAGGGCATCTATGGGGCGCGTCAGATTATGGACATTACCAATCCGGTCTATTTGTTTTACGCGGAACGTGTAATCCGGAAGCTGATGGAGCACACGGCGCACCGCAGCTGTGTGATCGGCTTTCAGCTGGACAATGAGACAAAGTATTACGGGACGGCAGGAAAAAATGTCCAGCAGGGCTTTGTGAAGTATCTGAGGGAAAAGTTTCAGGATGACCTGGATGCGATGAATCATGAATTTGGCCTGGATTACTGGAGCAACCGGATCAACGCATGGGAAGATTTCCCGGATGTGCGGGGGACGATCAACGGAAGTCTGGGCGCGGAGTTTGAGAAATAAAACAGATCGGCAGGGAGTTTTCCGCATATTCTCAGCACCTGGTAAATCTGAAAAAGAAGAATTCCACGGCGATCCTGGTCAGCAATGAGGCTTTGACCGCCCTGGAATGGTTCCCGGTCAATGCCGGTCCGGATGCCTCTGTGCCGGTGAAATATAATGATATTGTAAGATGGATCTATGATACACTGTACCGGATGAACATCGAATGTGATTTTGTCTGGCCGGACAGTGAAAATATTGAGGAATATGACTGGGTGATCGTGCCTGCGCTGTACGCGGCTCCGGAAGCGCTTCTGCACCGTCTGAACCGCTACGTGGAGGCGGGCGGAGGTGTTTATGGAGCTTCTGCAGCCACAGGGAGCTCATGTGCTGGTGTCCTATGAACATCCGGCATGGAAGGAATATGCGGCAGTGACGGAACACAGTTATGGCAAAGGAAGCGCGGTCTATGTGGGATGCAAGACGACAGACGCCTTTTTGAGCAGAATTCTCCGGTACTGTGCAGAAAAAGCAGGGATATCTTTGGAGGAGAATACTTATCCGGTGATCGTGCGGAAAGGAACCAACCCGATGGGCGAGAAGATCTGTTATTATCTGAATTATTCACCGGAAGTTCAGCAGGTTCGCTCGCATCCGTCCGGGGACAGTCTCATGGATGGAAAACAGCGGAAGGAAAATGAAGGGTTCGAACTGAATCCCTGGGGTGTGGAGATTTTTGTCTGCAGATAAATGTTTGCAGGAATGTTCGAAAGGAATCGTTCCGGCAGTTGAATGGTTCCTGCATTCAATTGATAAAAAGCGATTCGTGATGGAACAGATGGGAAATTATAGAGCCGCCCGGTATGGGCGGCTCAAGTGCTGTGTCTGGGAACGTTGGGTCAGAGAATGTTGTGTCTTAGGATCGTTCAAAGGAGAATCGAAAGGACAATTCAGATCATATTTCCGTGACGGTATCTGCCGTGCCGATAAAGAGCGGAAGATTGGCGGTGCAGTCTATGATCAGATAAAGGAAAGGACGGTTCAGAATAACCTCTTTCTGCTCCTGTGGATCGCCCGCAGAAGAACCGCTTTCAATTTCAACGGCAGTGGCAGCGCCTGCCTTCGTGCCCTGTTCATCCAGGGTAAGAAATGTTTTGTGAAGAACCTTGCTGATGTAGAGAGGCCCGTCCTGGGAAGAACCCATGCCGGAGAGATCCGCAGCACTGCTGTCGAATGCGTCCGTCATACCCATAGACTTTAGAACATCCGAAAGCTCTGTGGAACATTCCGTTTCAAATTTCGGCAGGGAGACATTGACCGGGATGTCCTGTGGCTGCCGGAGAAGTTCCAGCAGCGTTTCTCCGGTGAGTGTATCCGCATATTCGGAGACGGTCATGTCTTCTTCCGGAAGGAGAGCTGCAAAGGCGTAATCAGCGTTGTGGTAGTATTTCAAAAAGCCTGTGGCGTGTTCCGATTCTAAATACTGATGTTCCTGGGAATGCATGAAGACGGCGTTGATGGTATCCCCGCCTTCGCAGGTGAATAAATCCTCAGCACATGCCTGTTCGATATAAGGATCCGCCCATTCCGCATCAAAGGAGAGGGCGTTGATCAGATACAGGACCGCATCCTCAGGAATTTCCGAGAGAATTTCGGGAATCATGCCATTTGTGTGGTCTTTCACCCATAAATTGATATCCTCCATCGTCTGATCGTCGAAGGCAGCCTGATAGACAGAGGCGTCATAATATCCGGCGGCGGTTTGGAGAAATTCTTCGTTGATCTGAAGTTCTTCACTGTCCTTGAGCCAAAGGGAATCGGCGAGATGCAGTCTGGACTTTTCACTGGAAGGGAGCGCCTGCAGGTAGGAGGACAGATATTCGTTCAATTCCCCGACCGGCATGCCGAAGACTTCTTCCATCTGTGCCAGTGTGTGGTTCCTTGCCCCGTTCGCAGTCATGGAAAGGGCATAGAGGGCGGAAACCGGGGAGAGAAGTGTATTTGCATTCCCTTTCGTCAGTTCCTCCTGAAACATCCGGACAGAAAAATCCATGATGGCATCCGCCCCGGAACCGGTAAGATCCGCGTTGGTCTGAATGGCCGGATAATCTTTATCGGCAAGCAGATCCCGGGCTTCGAGACGGCCCTGCAGGGAGCCGCAGCCGGAGAGAGAACCTGCGCCGGAAACAGCAAGAAAGAATGCCAGGACGGCGGAAGAAATCCGTTTCAGAGATCGTTTCGCCGGCGGAATCGTTGCATGTTTTATAGCTTTGCGCGGGATTGTTCGTAGCTTCATTGGAAACCTCCTTTCATTTCCGGTCCCGATGGGAACAAGGTGCAGAGAGAGCCTGCGGCAGACATCTGTTTCTGTCTGCCGCAGGCTTTGTCCTGCGCTTGGATATAAAATTCACGCTTCGGAAATAACCGAAAGCAATGATTATTTCGTGAAGAAATAGTTATAAGCGTTGTTATAACTGATGTTGTTGATCATTTCTTTCAGGAAGTCCGGATGATTCGGGTACTCGCCGTTCTCCACCCAGTTTCCGACTACATTACACAGAATGCGGCGGAAATACTCATGACGCGGGAAGGAGAGGAAGCTTCTGGAGTCTGTCAGCATTCCGATGAACGGAGAGAGCAGACCGATGCTGGAAAGTACGGTCAGCTGAGCTTCCATACCCGGTTTGTGATCATTGAACCACCATGCGGTACCGAACTGCATCTTTCCACGGATGCCGCCGCCCTGGAAGTTTCCTGCCATGCTGGCAAGCATTTCGTTGTCGTTCGGGTTCAGGGAGTAGAGAACTGTCTTCGGAAGCAGGTTCTCTTTATCCATCTCGTTCAGCATTGTGCTCAGGTAAGAAGCGTATTTGATATCATCCATGCTGTCGAAGCCGGAGTCTACGCCGATGGCAGCCAGCTGACGGGAAGAGTTGTTGCGCAGTGCACCGATATGTAACTGCATAACGATGTTCTTGCGTGCGTACATCTTGCCAAGAGCGATCATCACATAGCCTTTGTACATACCGCACTCAGCAGCGGTCAGTTCCTCGCCTTCCAGACGTTTCTTCATCACACGGTCAACGTCCTCAACGGTTGCCGGCTGATAGAAGCAGCCTTCCAGGCTGTGGTCGGTAACAACGCAGCCTACGCTGATGAAGTAGTCCATACGTTTTTCCAGAGCTTTCATCAGATCGTCCACGTTCTTGATGTCTACGCCGGAAACCTCGGACAGTTTTGCGATGTAGTCCGCATAGCCCGGTTTCTCGATCGCCATTGCTTTCTCCGGACGGAAAGTCGGAAGTACGGTGCAGCCGAAGTTTTCATTCTTCAGTGCCTTGTGAGCTTCCAGGTCGTCTGCCGGATCGTCTGTGGTACACATATATTTTACGTTCTGACGCAGGATCAGATTGCGTACGGAGAATTCTTTGGAGCGCATCTGCTCGTTTGCGCTGTCCCAGATCTGCTTTGCAGTAGCTTCGGAAAGCGGAGCAGTGATGCCGAAGTAACGCTGTAATTCCAGATGTGTCCAGTGATACAGCGGATTTCCGATGGAATTTTCGATGGTACGTGCCCATGCGAGGAATTTGTCATAATCGGAGCCGTTTCCGGTGATCAGTTCTTCCGGAATACCCATTGCACGCATTGCGCGCCATTTGTAATGGTCTCCGCCCAGCCATACCTGGGTCAGGTTATCCATCTGGCTGTCTTCCAGAATTGCCTTCTGGTTCAGATGGTTGTGGTAATCGAAAATCGGCATGGTTTCCGCAGCGTCATGATACAGCATTTTCGCGGTATCGGTCTGCAGCAGGAAATCAGAATCCATAAAATTCTTCATTGTGGTCTCCCTTCTTGTATCGAAATGATTGCGAAACCTGAGATCAGGTTCCGCAATCGGTCATTCTGTTTGTTATGCCAGATGTTTTTCCAGAGTAGAAGCAACAGCTCCAGGTCCTTCCAGCATTTCAGCGAATGCGGTCAGGACTTTGTCGCACATGCCGATCTCGCACAGGTCAACGCCGAAGATAGAAGCGTTGGAAAGCAGACCGTGCAGCTTGGAAGCCAGTTCTTCTTTGGAAGGTACTTCGCCAAGTTTGAAGTCTTTTACATACGGGCAAACAGTATCCAGCAGCGGATCAGCGCTCAGCTCGAAAGCATTGCCCTTATCGTCTACTGCCATCAGGTAACGCAGCCATCCTGCAAATACCAGCGGGATTGCGTTCAGGTCATCCAGGTTCAGGCTGTCGTCTGCCTGGTAAGCCTTGATGGTCTCACCGAAACGGATCGCCAGCTTCTGAGAAGTATCGGTAGCGATACGCTGCGGGGTATCCGGCATGAACGGGTTCGGGATACGAACGTTCAGAACTTCGTCGATGAATGCTTTCGGAGAGAGGATGCCAGGATCGGTAACAACCGGAAGTCCCTCAACGTATCCGATGCGGTTCACCAGTTTTACCAGAGTCTCGTTCTTCATCTCGTCAGCGATCAGGTCATAGCCCAGCAGGCATCCGTATACAGCCAGTGCGGTGTGCAGCGGATTCAGGCAGGTGCAGACTTTCATGCGCTCTACTTTGTTTACGGTGTCTCTGTCGGTCATGTAAACGCCGGCTTTTTCCAGTGCAGGTCTTCCGTTCGGGAACTTGTCCTCGATTACCAGGTACTGCGGCTCCTCAGCGTTTACGAACGGAGCGATATAGGTTCTCTTGGAAGTGATCACCGGAGCGATATCCTCAACGCCTGCTTTCTGCAGCTCTGCGCATACAGAATCCGCCGGTCTTGGAGTGATCTTGTCGATCATGGACCATGGGAAGGAAACCTGATTCTCATCGGACAGGTACTCTACGAAGCCTTCCTCTACGAATCCTTTTGCCAGCCACTCTTTTGCCATGGTCAGGATGGAGTTCTGCAGTTTCTCACCGTTGTGAGAGCAGTTATCCATGGAAACAACAGCCAGAGGAGCTTTGCCTGCTTTGTAACGCTCGTTCAGCAGAGCACATACAACAGCCATAGCGGAACCAGCTTTTTCCGGTCCGTTATCGATGTCTGCCTGGATGAACGGGAAGTAAGTTCCGTCAGCAGCTTTCAGCGCATAGCCTTTCTCTGTGATGGTGAAGGAGATCATCTGCAGTTCTTTGCTTACGAAGATCTCTTTCAGTCTGTTCCACTCTTCAGCAACGTTGGACTGAGCCTTGATTGCTTCGGTCAGGGAACCAAGAACTTTTTTCTCGGTAGAGCCGTCAGCCTTCAGGGTAACAGCCAGTACCAGATTGTCGTATGGTTTGTAGATCTTGTCTACTACGTCAAAGTCGAATGTCTCTACGCAGGTGATACCTTTGTCGGTCTCGCCTTTGGAGATCAGGGTGTCAGCCAGTCCGCCGATGAAGATACGGAAGATGTTACCTGCTCCGAAATGTACCCATACAGGGGATTTTTTTGTATTCTCAGCAACTTTTTCAATATCGTAGGACGGAAGAGCGATGCCGGCTGCTTCCCACTCACTGCGGTTTTTGATACCTTCTAATGTAAGTTTCATATTTATCTACGCTTCTTTCTTTGATTTTTGGAAGGGCTGCAGTTTCTGCAGCCCGTGTGTTCGTGTTGGAAAAAATCAGATCAGATTATTTCGCTTTTGCTTCTTTTTCGATGGACTCCCAGAGGCCGCACAGATAAGCAGCGCCCAGAGCACGGTCATACAGACCATAGCCAGGCATCGCTTTCTCGCCCCAGATCATACGTCCGTGGTCCGGACGGATCGGTCCTTCGAATCCGATGTCATACAGAGCACGCATGATCGCATGCATATCGAAAGTTCCGTCTGCGCTCAGATGTGCGCTTTCCTCGAAGTCACGCATACCGTCGTTGAAACGAAGGTTACGAACGTGTGCGAAGTGGATTCTGCCTTTCAGCATATGGATGGTGTCGATCAGGTCATTGCCCAGGTTTGTTCCGTAGGAACCGGTACAGAAAGTAACACCGTTGTGTTTGTTCGGAACCATTTCCATCATACGTTTCAGGTTTGCCTGAGTAGAGATGATACGCGGCAGACCGAATACGCTCCAGGACGGATCGTCCGGATGGATTGCCATGTTGATATCGTACTTGTCACATACCGGCATGATCGCTTCCAGGAAGTATTTCAGGTTGTCCAGCAGTTTGTCATCGTCGATGTCTTTGTACAGCTCGAACAGCTCTTTTACTTTCTCCATACGCTCCGGCTCCCAGCCCGGCATGATGGAACCGTTCATGTCATCCTTGATGCTGGAGAACATGGATTCCGGATCCATGCTGTCGATCTTGTCCTGGCTGTAAGCGAGAACGGTGGATCCGTCTGCTCTCATACGATCCAGTTCTGTTCTTGTCCAGTCGAATACCGGCATGAAGTTGTAGCAAACCATGTGAATATCAGCTTTTCCAAGGTTTTCCAGTGTTTCGATGTAAGCTGCGATATCTTTGTCGCGCTCCGGAGCACCTGTCTTGATGGCATCGCTGACATTAACGCTCTCGATACCTGCCAGATGAAGGCCTGCATCCTCAACTTCTTTCTTCATTGCCAGGATCTCGTCCAGTGTCCATACCTCTCCCGGCATTTTGTTGTAAAGAGTTGTGATGATTCCCTTTACATAGCAGCTCTGACGAATCTGCTCCAGAGTTACGGTATCGTAGTCTTTGCCGTACCAGCGCATTGTCATTTCCATAGTGTATAAGCTCCTTTCTTTTGCTCATTCATTTGTTACTTCTATTTTATTTGAATTCTGAAAAGTTTCCATAGACAAAATTGTGCTATGTATTGCAAAAATTGCGGCGTTGAGGTATTATGTAGGAAAAGGATATGCAATCGACCTGAAAATTATACAAATTAAACGAAAAATCAGAGGGATATCAGACAGAAAGAGGACAAAGGATATTGAAGAAAAAACGGTTTGAAACGGAATGGAAAAAACGCCAGTATATGGAGGAGAAAGATTATGAGATTTATTATTATAATGATCACAATCTGTCTCCGGTAAGGGCGCATTCCCACAATTATTACGAAATCTACTTTTTCCTGGAGGGCGACGCGGAGATGAATGCCGAGGAACAGGTTTTCTGGCCGAAACCCGGTGAAGTCCTGGTCATTCCGCCGGGAGTTGTACATTTTCTGCGGATCCGGAACAGAGAAAAGCCTTATCGCAGGATCGTACTCTGGATTTCGGCGAGTTATCTGGAAGGATTGCTGCTGCGGTCGGAAGATTACGGCTACCTGTTTCAGAGAGCCAGGCTGAAAAAACAGTATCTGTATCAGTTCGATCCGATCCTTGCCAATCAGCTGCAGGGCATGGCGTTCCGGATGATCGAGGAGCAGTGGGGCGACCGTTACGGCAAGCAGACCTTTCTCTACCTGAAACTCAATGAGCTGCTGATGGTGATGAACCGTATGGTGTATGAGCAGAATCACAAGAAGGTGGCGAAAGGAGAGGAAGAGGTTTACCAGACAATCTGCAATTTCATCGCCTCCCATCTGGAAGAAGACCTGTCCCTGGAACGGCTGTCCAACCTGTTTTTCCTGAACAAATATTATATCGCGCATTTGTTTAAAGATAAGGTAGGAATGTCGGCGCATCAGTATATCACAAGAAAGAGGCTGGATGCCTGCAAAGACGCGATCCTTGGAGACGAGCCTATCGGACAGATCTGCCAGCAGTTCGGATTTTCCGATTACACCAGTTTTTACCGGAGATTCAAAAGAGAGTACGGCGTGTCGCCGAAGGAATACCGGCAGCAGCATCAGATGGAAGTGCTTTAATTATAATTAAGAAAAAGTCAGATTTTTCATGGCGGATGCTGCAACAATTCAGATGGCTGGACGGTTACAATATCTGGCAGAAGCCATGGAACAGAATATTGAAGATGAAAACAAGAGATACTGAAACAAGATTGTGTCTCTTGTTTTTTTGTGCTTTTTTATCAGCACGGAAAGCCTGGCGGGGCAGAAGACAAAAAGAAACAGAAGAAAAAGGTTCTGCGGAAAAGAAGGAGATTCGTATGTTGGGATGGAAGAAAGGGTTGCTGCGGTATTCGCTTTTATTTTTGACAGGTTACTGCGTTTATCTGGCGCTGGAAGTGACGTTCCGCGGCTACAGCTTCCGGCTGATGGGCCTGACCGGCGGAATCGTTATGGTGGTGATTGGATTTTTGCTGCGCCATGGGATGTGGAAATTACAGCTTTCTGTGCAAATGTTGATCGGAGCGGTCATCATTACCGCTCTGGAGCTTGCCGCCGGTCTGTTCTCTCTGGAAGTTCTGGGGATCCGGATGTGGGATTATCGGGACGAGTGGATGAGCATGTGCGCCAATTTGATCTGCCCCCGCTATACCTTGTACTGGTTTCTGCTCTCGGGAGTGGCGATCTTTTTTATCGGAGCGTTGGATTACTATCTGCTGGACATCGGATCTCGTCCGGTTTACCGGATTTTCCGTTGGAAGTTCGCATTTCCGGAAGCTCGGAGAATCCGGCAGGGGCAGACGGCGGATGCAGAAACTACAGTTAGGAGGGAAGGGAGATACTGATCTTTCCTTATTTAATGTGAATTTATGCGGACGAAAGCAGTCAGGAGCAGGTGGCATGTGTGGATGGAAGGCGGCTGCTTTCGTTCGCATTCATAAAAGAAGATCAAAAAGGTATTTACATAAGGAAGTGAACAGGTTTATAATAGACCATACATGTCCAAAGCGCGCCTTTGGAAAAAAATGAGAAGAGGATGAAAGCAATGAAGGTTTCAAAATTAGTTGGTGAAAGATTCAAAGAAAAGCCCGCCGACTGCGTGATCGACAGCCATGCGCTGATGGTCAAGGGCGGATATATCAAGTATGTGGCAAACGGTATCTATTCTCTGTTCACTCCGGGCAAACGGGTGACTTCCAAGATCGAGCGGATCATCCGCGAAGAGATGGATGCGATCGACGGACAGGAAGTGATGTTCCCGGTTGTGCTTCCGGGTTCACTCTGGGAGGAGTCCGGAAGATTTGAGAGTGTCGGCGCGGAGCTGGTACGTTTCCGTGACCGCAACAACAGCAGCATGGTTCTTGGAATGACTCACGAGGAAGCATCGGTACATCTGGTAAGAGAATATGCGAACTCCTACACCAAGTATCCGTTTATGATCTACCAGATCCAGACAAAATTCCGTGATGAGGCGAGACCGAGAGCGGGCCTGCTCCGTGTGCGTGAATTTACCATGAAGGATGCCTATTCTTTCCATACATCACAGGAAGATCTGGAGCGTTACTATCAGATCTGCTACGACGCGTACCATCGTATTTTTGCGAGAGCCGGTGTTCCGGATGTGGTTGCGGTAAAATCGGATTCCGGTATGATGGGAGGAAGCGTTTCTCATGAATATATGCTTCTGACACCGATCGGAGAGGATTCCATCGCTATCTGTGACGGCTGTGATTATAAGGCAAACATGGAAGCGGCAGAGAACCTGGTGGACAATTCCGGAAATAACAGAGCGATGGCGGAACTGGAGAAAGTTTATACACCGAACCTGAGCACCATCGAAGACGTTACAAAGGCACTGAACCTTCCGATTGAAAATACATGCAAGGCGGTTGTTTACCAGAAGAACAGTGACGACAGCTTTGTCGTAGTCTTCATGCGCGGAGATATGGAGGCAAATGAGACGAAGATCACGAACTTTATCGGCGATCATATCCATCCGGCGAATATCGAGGATGACAGCATCCTGGTAGCTGGATTTATCGGACCGTATCAGCTGAATCAGGATGTGACGGTTCTGTATGACCAGTCTCTGAAGGGAATTGAATATATGTCCTGCGGCGCCAATGAGAGAGATTACCACTATGTAGGGCTGAATCTTGCCCGCGACCTTGGACAGGAACCGGAGTTCCATGACTTTACAAAGATCCGTGACGGCGGCATCTGCCCGAAATGCGGCAAACCGATGATCCGCGTACACCGCGGCGTTGAGGTAGGAAATATCTTCCAGCTGGGAACCAAATACACCAAGAGCATGGGAATGAAGTATATCGATAAGAACAACGAGGAGCAGTACCCGATCATGGGATGCTACGGTATCGGCGTCGGACGTCTGGCGGCTTCCGTCTGTGAGGCGCATCATGACGAGTATGGCCCGATCTGGCCGATCACTATCGCGCCATGGGAGGTTCATATCTGCTGTCTTCGTGTGGATGATGCAGAGTGCAAAGAATACGCGGATCAGCTGTATGCGGATCTTCAGAAAAAACATGTGGAAGTGATCTACGACGACAGAGATGTGCGTCCGGGCGCAATGTTCTCCGACGCGGATCTGCTGGGCGTTCCGGTGCGCGTGGTTGTCAGCCCGAGAAATATGAAGGAAGGCAATGTGGAGATCGTGACCCGTGACAAGCGCTTCAAATTTATGGTGGAGAAAGATCAGGCACAGGAGAAAATTTTTGAACTGATCGATACACTGAAAAATGAGATCATGGAAAAGGTTGAGCAGTAAATCAGACGGAATGGTTCTGTTAGCTGAACGGTTACCATCAGACTGCAGAAGATAACGGCAGCCAAGGCACTGCAGGAAACCGGAGATCCTTCGGGAGAGCGGTTTTCTGCAGTGTTTTCTTGTTTCATAGGAAATTCTTTCCTATGAAATAAAAACGCTCCGCGAGGATCGCACTGCGGCGGAGTGGAAGATGTCGCTTGTGCGACCCGCCGCAGGCGGAAATCCTGCAAAGCAGGATTCTTTTTCAATTTTCAGGAAAGTCCTCCGGGCGGAAAAAAGAGGTTTCCATTTTTCCTTCCGAATGGTATAATCGGAACAGAGGTTGTGAATAGTAACAAAAAAAGAAACAGGGAGAGAAAGAGATGAAGGCATGGGTTGCCAGAATGACAGAAGAAGAACTGGATGAGGAAGCCATACAAAAGGCGGGAGAAATCCTGAAAACCGGCGGACTGGCGGCATTTCCGACAGAAACCGTGTACGGTCTTGGAGGGAACGCGCTGGATGCCACCGCTTCCAGAAAGATTTACGCGGCGAAGGGCAGACCAAGCGACAATCCTTTGATCGTGCATATTGCGAGACTGGAGGACCTGGAGACGGTTGCGCGGAATATCCCTGAGAAAGCATGGCGGCTGGCGAAGACCTGCTGGCCCGGTCCTCTGACCATGATCCTGGAAAAGACGGAAGTGGTTCCTTATGAGACCACCGGCGGACTGGACACTGTGGCGGTACGCTTTCCGAGCAATAAGATCGCGCAGGCGCTGATCACCGCGGCGGGCGGTTTTGTCGCGGCGCCAAGTGCAAATACTTCCGGAAGGCCGAGTCCGACGACTGCAGCTCACGTGGAGGAGGATCTGGGTGAAAGGATTGACTGCATTCTTGACGGAGGAATGGTGGATATCGGATTGGAGTCCACGATCGTGGATTTCACCGAGGAAACGCCTATGATCCTGCGTCCCGGCTATCTGAACCAGAAGAGACTGGAAGAAATCCTGGGCGAGGTAAAAGTGGATCCGGGCATTCTGGCGGAGCAGCCACATGTCCGGCCAAAAGCTCCCGGAATGCGCTACAAGCATTATGCGCCGAAGGCGGAACTGACCATTGTGGAAGGAAGCACGGAAAAGGTTGTGTCCAAAATCCGTGACCTGACAAAGCAGCAGATCGGGCAGGGCATCCGTGTCGGGATTATCTGCACCGATGAAACCAGGGCGGAGTACCCGGAAGGCGACGTGAAAAGTATCGGCGCGCGGGCGGACGAGGCTTCCATCGCCCGGCATCTGTACGGAATCCTCCGGGAATTTGATGACGATCAGGTGGAGATCATCTATTCGGAGGCATTTGATACCCCGGATATGGGACAGGCAATTATGAACCGTCTTCTGAAAGCTGCAGGACACAAGCTGATAGAAGCGAAGTAACTTTTCCGTCAGGTCTGCGCATTTACTGCGCGGACCGTATGAAAACGCAGCGTTTATGGGTATCCGCCCTATCGCGCAGCGATTTTTCATGGCGGATGCCGAAACAGTTCAGCCAGCTGAACTGTTTCGAAGCGTAACAAGTAACAGCGGGGAACCTTTGCTGTTACCGTGAATCAGAGGTAAGGAACGTGAAACATTATAACAGATTGATTTTTGTGGATGCGGACGACACCTCCAGAGCGCCGATGGCGAAAGTGATCATGAAGACGAAACAGCTGTTTCGTCCCATTGAGATCGATTCCCGAGGCCTGGTGGTACTGTTTCCCCAACCCATCAATCAAAAGGCAGAAGCTGTACTGATCAGCAACGGATATACCGCCAAAGACCATGCGTCGGCGGCCTTTTCGGCAGAGGACGTGCAGGAAGGCACACTGATACTGACCATGGAGGAAGAGTATAAGGAAAAACTGCAGGAGGAATATCCGGAAGCAGAGGATGTCTATACCATCTCAGAGTTTCTTCAGATGAACAGAGAGGTGGAGCCGGTGTTTGGAGAGCCGCTGACATCTTATGGAAAATGTTATGAGATGCTGGAAAATATGATCTCCGGCATTGTGGTAAAACTGAATGAGGAGGAACTGAAACGATGATAGCACTTGGATGTGACCATGGCGGATATGAACTGATGCAGGAGGTAAAGGCATATCTGGACAGCAAGGGACTGGAGTATAAAGATTTCGGATGCAGCAGCACGGAGGCTGTGGACTATCCGGTTTACGCGAGAAAGGTAGGAAACGCGATCCTTGAGGGTACCTGCGACAAGGGAATCCTGATCTGCGGAACCGGAATCGGCATTTCCATTGCGGCGAATAAGATGCCGGGAATCCGCGCGGCGCTGTGTACGGACTGCTTCTGTGCGGAAGCGACCCGCCTGCACAACGATGCCAATGTACTGGCTATGGGCGGACGCGTGGTAGGACCGGGACTTGCCGTGAAGATTGTGGATACCTTCCTGAACACACCGTTTTCCGGTGAAGAGCGTCACGCGAGAAGGATTCATCTGATCGAGCACCCGGAAGAGTAAGAAACTTTTGAAGCTGCGGAACAGAGCAGCCATAGAGAAGAACAAAGGAGAAAAAAGATGGCAAAAACAGTTGTTATGGATCATCCGCTGATCCAGCATAAAATCGGTATCATCCGCAGAAAGGATACCAGTTCCAAAGAATTCCGCGAAATGATCAGTGAGGTAGCGATGCTGATGTGCTACGAAGCGACCAGGGATCTGCCGCTGGAGCCGGTGGACATCGAGACGCCGATCAGTAAAATGACCGCACAGCAGCTTGCAGGAAAGAAAATGGCGGTGGTGCCGATCCTGCGTGCGGGACTTGGAATGGTAGAGGGAATGCTGGCAATGATCCCGGCGGCGAAAGTGGGACATATCGGTCTGTACCGTGATCCGGAGACGCTGGAGCCGGTGGAATATTACTGCAAGCTTCCGTCTGATATCGCCAGCCGTGAGATTTTCGTGACCGACCCGATGCTTGCCACCGGCGGATCGGCTGCAGCAGCGATCACCATGCTGAAACAGAAAGGCGCGAGAAAGATTCATTTCATGTGCATCATTGCGGCTCCGGAAGGTGTAAAACGGATGCAGGAAGAGCATCCGGATGTGGATATCTTCATCGGAGCGCTGGATGATCATCTCAATGACCACGGCTATATTGTGCCGGGCCTTGGCGACGCCGGCGACCGTATTTTCGGAACGAAATAAACACGCGCTGGCTTCCGGTGAAAGGGAGCAGAAAGAAGGAAGAAAATGGCGGGAAAAAGACAGGATTATCTGACCTGGGATGAATATTTTATGGGGGTTGCGAAGCTTTCCGGCCTCCGTTCCAAGGATCCCCATACACAGGTGGGAGCCTGCATTGTCAGCTCGGACAACAAGATTCTGTCCATGGGCTACAATGGGTTTCCCATCGGATGTTCCGATGATGAGTTTCCCTGGGCAAGGGAGGCGGAAGATCCGCTGAAGAGTAAATATCTGTACAGCACACACAGCGAGCTGAACGCGATCCTCAATTATCGCGGAGGAAGCCTGGAGGGGGCAAAGATCTATGTCACCCTGTTTCCATGCAATGAGTGTGCCAAAGCGATCATCCAGTCCGGGATCCGGACCGTGATCTATGAATGTGACAAATATGCGGACACGGCGGGAGTGATCGCTTCCAAACGAATGATGGACGCGGCCGGTGTAAGGTATTATCATTATCAGCACACCGGAAGAAATGTGGAAATCGACTTATAGATTCAGAGAGAGTTCAGCCTGTATGAGAAAGGTCCGCGAAAGGAATTTTCATACAGGCTGTTATTTCTGCGGACAACGAGCCAAGCGGACATGCTTGCATGTCCATTTGGCGGTGCTGTGTGCCGGTGGCACACGGTTAGCACCGACCGAAACGAAGTGCAGACCTGCTGCGTGAGTCAAAAACCCCGTAGCGAACTGCGGGGTTTTTGGCTCGTTATCAGAGAGAAGAGAAAAGGAGTGAGGCAGATTTGAAGATAAAGCTTCCGGCAAGTGTAAAAATGGTCATTGACAGCCTCCAGGCAAAGGGCTATGAAGCCTATGCGGTGGGCGGATGTGTCCGTGACAGCATTCTCGGGAGGGTTCCGGACGACTGGGATATCACCACGTCGGCGACGCCCTATGAGGTAAAGAACGTATTTCAGAGGACGGTGGATACGGGACTGAAGCATGGAACCGTGACAGTACTTGCAGGCAGTCATGCCCATGAAGTGACAACGTACCGGATCGACGGAGAATATGAAGATTCCCGCCATCCGAAAAGTGTGGAATTTACCAGAAATCTGGAGGAGGATCTGAAGCGCAGGGATTTTACGATCAATGCGATGGCGTACAACGATCAGACCGGGCTGGTGGATCTGTACGGAGGAATGCGGGATCTGCAGAGTAAAACGATCCGCTGTGTGGGGATCGCGAAGGAACGGTTCGGGGAGGATGCGCTGAGGATCCTGCGGGCGGTCCGGTTCAGCGCGCAGCTGGGTTTCCGCATCGACGGGGAGACGGAACAGGCAATCCGGGAACTTGCGCCGACGCTGGAGCATATCAGCGCGGAACGGATTGCGGTGGAACTGACAAAACTGCTGGTTTCCGACCGTCCGGAATATCTGAAGACGGCGTGGGAAACAGGGATCACAAAAGTGATCCTGCCGGAATTTGACCGGCTGATGGAGACGCCGCAGAACAATCCCCATCACTGCTGCAGCGTGGGAGAACATACCCTTATGAGTATGCGTTATGTTCCTGCGGACAAGGTTCTGCGCTGGACGATGCTCCTCCATGATATGGGAAAACCGGAGTGCCGTACGACGGATGAACACGGCGTGGACCATTTCAAAGGCCATGGCAGAGCCAGTGTGGAACTGGCGAAGCAGATCCTGAAAAGGCTGAAATTCGACAATGACACCATTCGAAAGGCTACGGTGCTGATCCAGTGGCACGACTGCAGGATGAACGCAGACGCAAAAGTGATCCGTCGGATCATGAGTAAGGTGACGCCGGAGCTGTTTGAGAAGCTTCTGGATGTACAGTATGCGGATACGATGGCGCAGAGTGAGTACCGGAGAGAAGAAAAGCTGGAACGGATCGAAAAAGTGCGGAAGACCAGTGAAAAGATCCTGGAGGAAAAGCAGTGCATCAGTCAGATAGACCTGAAACTGAAGGGACAGGACCTGATCGCACTCGGTGTGAAGCCGGGTCCCCTGGTGGGTGAAATCCTGAAAGCGGCTCTGTATGAGGTGCTGGAAGAACCTTCCCGCAATGATCCGGAGATTCTGAAAAAATTTGCGAAGGGTTATCTGAAAAACCGGGAGGAATGACATGAAAGGGATACCGGAACAGATACAAACATGGCTGGACGGCCGTGAGTGGGAAGAAAATGATATCGGAATGTCCGGCTCGCGGGTCCTGACGGCAGAAGACAGAGTGCTGAAAATACAGAGAGTATCCCCGGAGGCGGACAATGAATACCGGGTCTGCCGGTGGCTGGCAAATAAAATACCGGTACCGGAAATCCTGGCATATGAAATTGTGGGGGACAAAGCCTGCTGTCTGATGACCAGGGTATGCCCAATGTTTTTGCGGACGGGGACCGGATCAGCGGATTTATTGATCTGGGAAAAGCAGGAAAGGCAGACCGCTGGCAGGATCTTGCGATCTGCTACAGAAGCCTGAAACATAACTTTGAAGGAAGGTATAACGGAGGTTTTCCATATCCGGGCTACCATCCGGATATGCTGTTTGAAAAGCTGGGAATTCGTCCGGATTGGGAGAAACTGAAATATTATCTTCTGTTGGATGAACTTTTTTGAGTGTGTTTGAAAATTCATTCCTGTTATCTGCGCGACTCTTTTTTGAGAAGTTGTCCAAAATCAGTCAGCGCAGCCCGCTGTCTGCGGCGGAATGCCGTCGGGAGAAGGAGACTTCAAATGAAACATGAAAGAAAAACGCAAATAAGAAATAACTATGAATATGCAAAGGAAAAAATCCGTCCGGAATTTCTGAAATACGATCAGGAGACAATGATCCGGCGGTTTCAGCTGAAACACGATCCGGATTATATCTACCTTCCCTTTGTGGGCTCGGAATACCGGATCAGCCGTCAGACGGGAGAGGTGGAACGCCTGCTTTCCGGCTGTCAGGCACCGGAGCACGGAAACGATGCGGAAAAAATACAGACGGAGCAGGCAGATTATATGGAGACCCTGTCGATCTATGACATCCTCTGTTATTCAAAACCAGATGCGTCGCTCACCGGCCGCTGGTGTCTGGTCAACAGCCTTCCAGGAGTAGGGCAGAACAATGGTCTTGGAGACAATACCGTAACCGGTGACGCCGGATATTTTGACCAATATCCGGACGCCTACCGCGCAGCCTGCCGGGAACTGGGCGGAACCGAAGTTGTCTGCGGCGACATTGGTTTTGAGATTCCAGTCTATCCATTTTTTCCGCTGCGCCTGCGGTTTTACCTTTCCGACGAAGAGTTTCCGGCACAGCTGTCCGTGCTCTTCGATGAGCATACCCTGGAATATATGCACTATGAAACCACCTATTATGTGGTAAACTGTCTGATGCGCGCGATCCGGGAGAAGATGAAACGGTACCTTTAAACGGAGCCTTTGAGGAAAAACGGGATTCTGAATATTCCTTTAACCTTTACAAAGAATGGACAATAAATGGTCCAGTCTTGCACCGGATCCCCGGTTGTATTGTACCAATGCAGGATAGAGATAAATGAATGACGGATAGGCAGCTGCCATGCGGTAACCTTCCGTAAAATCATTTTTACTGATGGCGATGCCCCGGTTCTGCAATTCTTCATAATACAGCAACGCTTCCTTCGGGGTAAAATAATCGACGAGATCAATGTACAAGGGAGCGTATCGGCTGAAGCCCCAGTCGATGATCATGGGTTTTCCCTGGAAACAGCGCACATGATCGCCGTGGATCGTCTGCAGATCTCCATGTGTGACGGTGAGACTCGTTCCGTCCCGATACAATACCGTCATATCATGGACAAAGCGTTCCGCGCATTTGTGGAGCTTCGGCAGCATACCGGCATATCGTGCTGCGAAAGCATTGGCTTCGGCACATTGCTTTTCCAAATGGCTGATGGAAATCTGTGTGGTAATGTGGTTCCAGTATTCTTCGTCTGCGTGCGGCAAATGCGGGAGTTGATCCGCACACATCAAATTGTCTGTGTGGATATCCGCAAGCGCCGCCGCAGTCTTTCTCTTCCACAAGTTCGTATCCTGCGGGATGGATTCCGAGGTTCGAACATCCTGCATGATAAACCATGCCCTTTCCTTTGTTTCATTTCCATCGATATACGAAAAGGGAGAGTGTGCCCGTTTTTGGTCTGTGAGCGTCTGCATGACCATTCTTTCCGGTAAACCGGCATACTTGCAGACAAAACTTCCCGTTTCGCCATCGGAAAACGTGCAGTTCAGCCGGACCAGTTTCGCGCCGGAATATCCTTGCTCATCCGGGTACATGGAAACCGGGGTAACGGAAGCCAAGGGTGCCTTCCCCATCTGTTTTGATAATGTGTCTGCTAATTGGAAAATAAAGGAGGATTTAATCATATAAGGCTTCCCACGTTTCTGACTGCATTGCCTTGAAACACATTTCTATCTGCTCTCTGTTGTTTTTTTCTTCTGCAAGACAAGGCAATTCATCAATAGCAAAATAATCAAAACCTGTCGTTTCAATATTGGAAACAAACTCCCCGCCTATCACTTCACATTGCATAAATATTTTACATACCTTATAGGCGTAAATGGGAAGATTATGCTTTTCTCTGTCTTGAACTGCGATGATCCGTTTCACTCTGATATCAAGTCCCGCTTCTTCTTTCACTTCCTTTATCGTATTTTCCTCAACGGAAACATTCACGTCTACCCAGCCGCCGGGCAGTGCCCAGGTACCGTTTGCTTCATGTACAAGCAAGATCTTTCCATCTTTAAAGATAGCCGCTCGCGTATCGATTTTAGGTGTTTGATATCCCACATCACTGCAGAATAAATCTTTTACCTTTTCAAGTGGTATTTCTGACTGATAACTGATCATTTCTGCGGATATTTCTCTGATACGCTCATATCTTTCACGGTCATAGTTATCTTTACCATAAAATAAACCTGCCTGTGCTAAACTTTGAAGTTCAACTGCCCATTGCAGCCATTTTTCGTTTTTCTCCATAAGAGCATTCCTCCTCTGTAAATTTATCCATTCAATTTTTCTCCGCAATAGGGACAGTATATGCCTCCGCCAGCGTGCCCCAAAAAGTGTCCGCAATGTGGACAGCGGTTAAAAATAGCGAGAAAGATAATTGCTGCCAGCAGTTCAAAAAGTGCGGCAATCATCAGCCAGAAGAGACGCAGCCAACAGCCCAACAGAATAAGCAGAATGCCAAGGATCAGTGAAATACAGCCGATGATATTCACATGCTTTAATGGAATTTTTTTCATTTTCATATCCCCTCCTGAATTTGTCATTGCTTTACAAACAGGACTTCATTTTTTCTTTTTCAAAACAATGCCTACAATAAAAAGAATGAGCGCTGGGAAAGCAAGACATACGGTATTTACCAGAATCCAAAGATAAAAGGGAGCTGAATTTAACGTGCTTGAATATGATCCATAATCATAAATAGTTTTTATAACAAAACACACGATGAAAGTAAGGCTGATGATATTGCACGATTTTGAAATTTTATGTTTCATAAATCCACACCTCCACAGCTTCTAATTTTTTGATTCATTTAATTTACTGATAAATGAGGGGTGAATCAGCCTCAAATAGAAATCCAATATCTTTGTTCTACCTTGCCATCTGAGTTCACAAACTCATTTTCAAGTATGCCGCCGTTTTTTATAATGGATTTAGCCGAAGCAATATTTTCCTTGTCACATGTCATCAGCACTTTATCGATACCCAGCTTCTTACATTCTATCAATGCCAGACGAATCATTTCCGTTGCATACCCTTTTCTTCTTTCACTGGGTCTGATTCCATCTCCAATATGTCCACCCTCTTTTAGCAGAGAATCATTCAGATAATGACGGATATTTACTGCCCCAAGCAGTCTGTCTCTGGCTTCGTCCAACAGGAAGAATACTGAATCTGGAACCAAGCCTTCCGCAGCTTCTTTTAATTCCAGGTGTTCGAGATAGTAATCGAAATTGTGATAATCATTTTTAAAGATTGCCCATGGCGAGCGATTCGTGTGATTGATTTCTTGATCCAATATCCACTCATCGATCATCTCACCCAGCTGTTTTTCATATTCTTTCGTAAGTTTTATTAATTTTAAAGCCATGGTTTCCTCCCTGAATTTGTTTTTATATCCGTTGTGTTAATTTCCAAATACTCGCTTCCGACAACAGCTGGTCGATGATTTCTTGCTTGCCTGCTGTATAGCTTTTCCGGTCATTTGAAAACTGCGTCGCTAATTTCAGCTTGAAAGCATCATACATTATCGCCTTTTCAGGATTTGCATTCAGATAGTCCCGGAAATTGATATAGTTGTTCCAGTCTGGTTCATCCCATTTCACGATGTGAATATGATGTGTTCGGATATCGCCATCTTCCATCACAAAAAAAACTTGTCCGGCAACCGCTTCTGTATGAAAAAGAATACGATGCTGTTTTAATTCTTCAATATAAGGCATTATATCGTTCACATCATGAACAGCAACGGCAATATCAATAATCGATTTCGCATGGATGGAAGAAATGATGGGGGACTAATTTTACCGTTCCCTTTTTTAATCCTATCATAGCATGGTTATCCTCTATAACTTCTGATTTATTGTTGGGTTTATTATACTATGACCGGCGGTGTTTTGGAATAGGTGAATGATAAACTTACTGGCGGGAACAGGGTTCATCAAATGTAAATAAAATTTAAGATAAAAAGTCTTATGGATCTATTGACAAAACATTTCTACAAGTGTAATATAAAATTATACTACAGGAGTAGAAAGGAGGAGTCCAGATGAAACGAACAATACAGAAGCTTCCGGAATCCGAATTGGACATTATGCTGGTTTTGTGGAAACAAACAAACGATATGAGCAGAAGCGAGATCGAAAAGATTGTAAATCAAAAGAAAACGCTGGCTCCGACCACAATTCTCACGCTGCTTTCCAGATTGGAGAAAAAAGGATTCGTATCCATCAAAAGGGTGGGAAATCTGAACAAATACCACTGGCTGGTTTCGCAGGAAGAGTATCAGCAAAAAGAAGGAAAAGGAATGCTGGAAAAGCTGTATGGAAATTCCGTAAAAAATTTTGTTGCGGCGATGTACCAGGGAAGAGAAATCAATGAGGAGGATCTCAAAGAACTGGAAGGATTTTTGAAAGAACTGAATCACTGAAAGGAGGGGTGAAGGTATGGCGGATTTTTTACTCTATGTACTGAAACTGAATGTTCTTGCGGCATTGCTGATCGTGCTGATTATGAGTGTGTCCGGGTTTCTGAGCAAAAAGTATTCTGTCTGGTGGAGAAGCTGGATCTGGCTGGCGGTATCACTGGTTCTGCTGGTGCCGGTACAGCTGCCGGACTACTGGAACGTGATCCACATTCAGATACCGCAGCAGGTGACAGAAGAACGGGTTTCGGAAGTCAATGAAGAAGTACGGGTGCAGGGACAGGAGGGAACAGGTGAGAATCTTTCGACGGAAAACAGTCTCGCTGCTTCGGAAAACACGGATCTTCCGGAAAATACTGCACAGTCCCAGAAACAGGGAATACAAATGCCATCGTTATTTCTATGGATTGTCCACAGGCTTCAATGGAAGTCTTGCGGATCTGAAGAAACGGATGGTGAATATTATGAGAGCGGGAAAGTTGAAAAAAGGAAAATTTATCACGTTTTGTTTTCTGGCTGTCTTTGTATTTATGAATGTGATGACCGGATGTTCGATAAAAGAACAGGAAGACACCTCTGCGGTAAGTACCGGGAGCGTGAGTCAGTCGGAGTCAGAAAGCGATACGTCGGCGGAGGCAACGCCAACACCTGAAACAACGCCTGAAACAACACCGGAGCCTACGCAGGAACCGTTGACTACGGAACCAGTGGCAACGCCGGAACCTACAGATGTGCCGGAGGAAGAACAGGATACTGACGGTACAGAGGAAACGCAGCAGCCTGCAGAGGATGAAACGAAAGAGAAAAAAGCAGATTCCGGTGAGGAAGATGGTGATAATCAACCGGATGAAGAAGGTGAAACCGTGGAGGCAGTACAGGCTAAGGTCAATGTTTATGGTGGGGAATATATGCAGGAGCAACTGCGAAGTGGAGATCCGGATGTAGGAAGTAAAGGATATATTGTTAAAACTTCCAATATCACGGCAACATCTTTTGATTTTTCCATCTATTATTTTGAATATCATTTTGATACCAATCAGGAAACAGAAGATCTTGTTTTCCGCAAGCATACAGCTGTTTTTACTGAAGATGGAACAAAAGCGGTTTATGATGGAAAAGACTATGATCTGACATTTACGTTTCCAGATAAATCCAATACACTTCCGGATGCTGTGTATATGCAGATATCTGGATATGCACCTGTAGAAGGGCTGACATTTTCCAACAGTGATATTCCGGGACATAAGTTTGGCTAAACAACCATCTGCTTAAATCCCCTCATGAATCACATCCCCCTTTTGGAAACGATCATTCCAAAAGGGGTTTATGTCCATGATCTCCCGTTTTACTCCCCATAACATTTTTTCCGGCGCGTCCGCATACTTATAGAAAGACGATAACGCAAAGGAGGAGCTTTTCTTGTACGATAATGGAGTGGGGGTATTAAGTCAGTATGGCCTGACGGCAATCACAACCTGCAAAGGCCGGGGAGCTATGCTGTGTGAGACGGAGACAGGATGGAAAAGCATCCAGGAATTTGGAGGAGCCAGAAACAAACTGGAGCTGCAGTGCCAGCTGCAGGAACAGCTGATGCGCTCCGGGGCGGTGCAGACGGACTGTCCGCTGCGGAACGAGACAGGCGAGCTGGTTTCCCAGGGAGAGGACGGCCTGTTCTATGTGGTCAGGGAATGGCATCCCGGAAAGGAATGCGATACGCGCAGCATTCCGGAGATCCGAAGAGCTGCGTCCGCAATGGCGCGTCTACATAAGGCAGCCTGTCTGCCGCTGCAGAAAGAGTATGAAAAGGAATCTCTGATCAGCGAGTGCGCCAGACATAACGCGGAGATCCGGAAGATTAAAAAATATATTTCCAAAAAGCAGAAAAAGAATACGTTCGAGAAACTGCTCCTTGGAAGCGCGGATGAATTTCTGGAACAGGGGGAGGCTGCGGTGGAGGAACTGAAGCAGTCGGACTATGAGCAGCTTCGGGAACAGGCACGCGTGAGGGGAAACATCTGTCATGGAGAGTTCAATCAGCACAACATCCTCTTCAGCGGCGGCCAGGATACCGTGATCCATTTCGATAAGTGGAACTTTGATCTGCCGGAGGCAGATCTCTATCATTTTATGCGGAAGATTCTGGAAAAACACAGCTGGGACCTGCAGATCGGTTCAGAAATCCTCTCCGCCTACGAAAAAGTGCAGCCGCTTCAGGCGTCCGAACGGCAGAATCTCCGTCTGCGTCTGTCCTATCCGTGGAAATACTGGAAGCTTGCCAACCATTATTATGGGGGAAATAAGGCGTGGATTTCCCAGAAAAATATCGAAAAGCTGGAGCAGATCAAATCACAGAAGAAAAACTGGCTAAATTTTATAAAAAATATGGATTTTTAAATGGATTTTTGGTAGAATGTAACTTAAAAGGAAAAGAAAACCTGAAAGCATTTAGGAAATCATTGGAGGTACGAAATGGATTACAAAGAAATCTACGAATCATGGTTAAACAATCCTTATTTCGATGAGGACACAAAAGCAGAACTGCGCGCGATCGCAGATGACGAAAATGAGATAAAGGAGCGTTTCTACACAGAGCTTGAGTTCGGTACCGCAGGCCTGCGCGGTGTGATCGGGGCAGGTACCAACCGTATGAATATCTACGTTGTGCGCAAGGCGACTCAGGGTCTGGCGAATTATATCGCTTCTGTGAACGGACAGAGCAAGGGGGTTGCGATTGCTTACGACTCCCGTCATATGTCCCCGGAATTTGCCAATGAAGCAGCTCTTTGCCTGGCTGCCAACGGAATCAAGGCTTATATCTTTGAAGCTTTACGTCCGACTCCGGAACTTTCCTACGCAGTAAGAAAGCTGGGCTGCATTGCGGGAATCAACATTACCGCAAGCCACAATCCGCCGGAATATAACGGTTACAAAGTATACTGGGAGGACGGCGCGCAGATCACTCCGCCGCATGACACCGGTATTATGGCTGAGGTAAAAGCAATCACCGATTACAGCACACTGAAGACCATGTCCAGAGAGGATGCGGAAAAAGCCGGACTGTACGAAGTGATCGGACAGGCGATCGACGATTCCTATATCGAGGAGCTGAAGAGCCAGGTACTCCATATGGATTCCATCAAAGCAATGGCAAAAGAACTGAAGATCGTTTATACACCGCTCCATGGAACCGGAAATATCCCTGCACGCCGCGTGCTGAAAGAGCTGGGATTTGAGAATGTCTATGTGGTTCCGGAGCAGGAACTGCCGGACGGCAATTTCCCGACGGTAAGCTATCCGAACCCGGAAGCGGCAGAGGCGTTTGAACTGGGACTGAAGCTGGCAAAAGAAGTGGATGCAGACCTGGTACTGGCTACCGACCCGGATGCGGACCGTCTCGGTGTTTATGTGAAAGATTCCAAGACTGGAGAATACCATCCGCTGACCGGAAATATGTCCGGATGCCTGCTGGCTGATTATGAGATCGGACAGAAGAAAGAACTGCAGGGACTGCCGGAAGACGGCGCGCTGATCAAGACCATCGTTACCACCAATATGGCGGACGCGATCGCAAGATATTATGGCGTGCGCCTGATCGAGGTGCTGACCGGATTCAAATTTATCGGACAGCAGATCCTGGGCTTTGAGACCAGCGGAAAAGGTACTTATCTGTTCGGATTTGAGGAGAGTTACGGCTGCCTGATCGGAACACACGCAAGAGACAAAGACGCGATCGTTGCGACGATGGCTCTCTGTGAGTGTGCGGCATATTATAAGACGAAAAACATGACCCTGTGGGATGCGATGATCGAGATGTACGAGCGTTACGGCTATTACAAGGACAGCGTTAAATCCATTACCCTGAAGGGCATCGAAGGACTGGCGAAGATCCAGGAGATCATGGATACACTGAGAAAGAATCCGCCGACTCAGGTAGGCGATTACAAAGTGACATCTTTCCGCGATTACAAGGAAGACAAGATCACAAATCTGGAGACCAAAGAGGTATGCCCGACAGGTCTTCCGAAGTCCAACGTTCTGTACTTCGATATGACCGACGACGCATGGCTTTGCGTTCGTCCGTCCGGAACAGAGCCGAAGGTAAAATTCTACTATGGAATCAAGGGAACTTCTCTGGAGGATGCAGATGCGAAGTCTGAGAAACTCGGCGAAGAAGTTCTTGCCATGATCGATAAAATGATGTGATGAGAAAAGAGAATCATACTTTGCAGGCGGGCAGCGAAAGCTGCCCGTCTGTGAATCAGGGAGAAAAACAGCGGGCGATGGAGCGCCTGGAAGAACTGTACGACGTGGTGCAGGCGCTGCGCGGAGAAAACGGCTGTTCCTGGGACCGGGCGCAGACACACACTTCACTGAAGCCCTTTCTGATCGAGGAAGCTTATGAGACCGTGGATGCGGTCACCATACAGGAAAACGGCGGCGGAACCGCGGAACTGCAGGAGGAACTGGGAGATCTGCTGTTTCAGGTGATGCTGCACAGTGAGATCGGGCGTCAGGAAGGCACGTTCACGCTGGCGGATGTTGCCGGCGGGATCAGCCGTAAGATGGTCCACCGCCATCCTCATGTGTTTCCGGACGACGAAGGCAGGAAGGAAAAGCGGGACTGGGATGCGCTGAAACGGGAAGAGAAGCCGGCGGAGACACCGCAGGAGGAAATGGACCGGATTCCTCATTGTTTTCCGGCGCTGCTGCGGACCCAGAAGGTGCAGAAAAAGCTGGAGAAATACGATGGAACCGGCGCGGACCGGGAAATATCCTGTCAAAGAGCACAGGAATCGCTGCGCGAAGTGATGGAAGCCGCTGACGACCGGGAAGCCGCCAAATCCGGAGGAGAACTGCTCTATGAGATCTGCAATCTGCTGCGCCTGTCGGGAGTGAACGGGGAGCAGGCTTTGAAGGATACGCTGGAAGCAAGGCTGGATGACAGGAGGAAGCAGTCCGGCTGATCCTGGATTTTTGTTTCATACCGCACGAAAACACTTCGTGGGACAGAGGCAGTAAATACACAGAACCGGCTGAACTGTTACGGAAAATCTAACAAAAATGTCTCGTAAATGTGTATTTTTCTTGACAAACAGATGCGTTAGGTATATAAATATGGAGAGAGTTATTCTTAACGTATTTACGGTGTCTGCAAGTATAAGTGCAGTCCGAATGTTAATACTAGTGACATCCGATGGAAACAGTAAGATTTTCAAGCGGATGGGACTGGTTTTGAGATCGGCCGTATGGTCCGGAAAAAATCGTGGCCCGTGATTTTGCCAGGAAGAAGAAACCGGCGGCTGGAAAACAATCGTAAGAAAGAAAACACAGGAGGAATTATACTCATGAACAAAACAGAATTAGTTGCAGCTATGGCTGAACAGACCAATTTATCCAAGAAGGATGTAGAGGCAGCATTAAAAGCATTTATCGATGTTGTAGCTGAAGAATTAAAGAAAGGTGAGAAAGTTCAGCTGGTAGGCTTTGGTACCTTCGAAGTTTCCGAGAGAGCAGCTAGAGAAGGAAGAAATCCGCAGACTGGCGAGACCATGCAGATCAAAGCTTCCAAGACTCCGAAATTCAAAGCAGGAAAAGCTTTAAAGGATATGATGAACTAATGAAAGATTTATGAGATTAGATAAATTTTTAAAGGTTTCCAGGCTGATCAAGCGCCGCACGGTAGCCAATGAGGCATGCGACGCAGGACGTGTTCTGATCAACGACCGTCCGGCGAAGGCGTCGGCACAGGTAAAGGCCGGTGATGTTCTGGAAATCCAGTTCGGCAGCAAGGCTGTCAAGGTGGAAGTCCTGAATGTACAGGAGACCGTAAAAAAAGAAGAAGCACAGGAACTGTACCGTTACCTGTAGTATAAAAGAAAAAGCCCTTTCATATAATGGAACACAGACCATTATAGGGAGGGCTTTTTTGTATGGAACCGGGAACCGCAAGATCACATGAGCTGAAGTTTCAGGACCGGGCGCAGGGGAAGATGACGGGGATTTCCGATGTATATAGTTTTGACGACCATGAGATCCTGCTGGCGACAACGGCAGGCATGCTGACCATCCGCGGAAAGGGGCTGCATGTGAGCCGGCTCTGTCTGGAGGAGGGGGAGGTCGATGTAGAAGGGCAGATCGACAGTCTGATCTATTCCGACTCGGGAAGAAAAAATCAGAAGGACAAGGCGCTTCTGGCGCGGCTGTTCCGCTGAAATGAGCCAGTATATGAGCCATGAGCTGACCGCGTTTGCCCGGGCGTTTTTTCATGGCGCGGTGCTTGTGTGGGTCTATGACTGTCTGACCATCTGGCGGCTGGCGAGAAAGAGCGGGCGGGTGGCGGTGGATCTTCGGGATCTGCTGTTCTGGATTTTTGCGGCTCTTTACAGTTTCCGGTACTTCTATACGGTCAGCAGCGGAAGCCTGAGGGCGTATCTTTTTGCGGGAATGTTCCTGGGCGCTTTGGCATGGAAATACTCTCTGAGCCCGATTTATGTCAGGTTTGGTACAAAAGTGCTGAAAATCATCGGGAGAATCTTGAATATTCCACGAAATGTACTGAAAAAACTGAGAAAAAGGTTGAAATTTAAACTGGAGAAATGTAGAATAAGACTATATCGTCCTTTGCATCCTGAAATTCGAAGGAAAGGAAAAGAAAAAAGGACAGAACGAACGGTAAAAAGAAGCAGAAGAACGAGGCAGAAGATCAAAGCAGGGGTTCCGGAGGGGAAAAAGTATGAGTAATAAGAAAAAAAGCTCCCGTAAGAGAGCAAGGAGAATGCGCGGCCGGGAAAAGAGAGCGCTGCTCGTGATGGGATTGATCGTAGGTTCCGTGGGGATCACGCTGACGGTGCGGGGCAATGCGCTGAACCAGCAGATCCAGCAGAACAGTCTGAAAGAAAGCGCGCTGGAGCAGCAGTTGGAGGATGAAACCAAGAGAACGGAAGAGATCCAGGAGCTGGAGCAGTATATGCAGAGCGATGAGTACATAGAAAAGATTGCCAGGGAAAAACTGGGACTGCTGAAGGAAAATGAGATCCTGTTCCGGGAACAATAGTTTTTGGGGCGTGACGGTGCAGCGGACGGAACGGCTGCCCGGGGACGGACACGTTCGGGGATTTTGACGAAAAGTTTTTCCGGCGCCTGTCCTGCTTTCGACATAGTTTTATAGAGAAAACGGTTATAATACTCCCTTGAGAAAGAATGTGGGAAAGGGGAGTTGTTGAAATGCCGGAATGGGTAGTTGCCATGTTCATGATCGGCCTGGTGCTGGTTGTCAGGGACATGGCAAAAACTGTTTTTGAGGCCAGAAGGAGCAGGCGGGAAGTGGCGGTCTACGACAACCATCCGCAGAAGGTGCGGATGGAACGGTATGCGGATTCGTTCCAGTCTCTGGCGGACACTTTTTACCGTATGCCGCGCAAAAGAGAACATCTGACCAGGAATCAGGTGGAGCAGATCCTGGATGGTCAGAGAGAAAAACTGTGTGAACGATGCCCGAAGGCTTCCTGGTGCTGGGAACAGTACTACCATCTGACGACGCAGCAGTGTATGGAGATTCTGGAAGCCTTCGCCTCAGGTGACGAACAGCAGCAGGATCTGGCAAAAAGCGACTGGATTTCTCACTGTCTGAGCGGGGCGCGTTTTCTGGAACTGCTGTACACGGAATACGCGAAGGTCCGGCAGAACATGATCTGGAACAACAAGCTGATCGAAAACCGGCTGGCGGTGGCGGAGCAGCTGAATGAGGTGGCGAGGATCATGAACAGCACCGCCCAGGACATTTACAGCCTGAACAGTGTGCCGGAGGAATTGGAAGAAAAAGTGAAAAAGAAGCTTCGCAGGAACGGAGTCATTGTCCAGAAAATGTGGCTGCAGGAAAAGCCCCAGGAGCATCTGCAGATCTATATGACTATGCGGGCAAAAAAGGGATGCCAGATGACCCTGCACCGGATCGCTGAACTTCTGTCGGAACTGTGTGACGCCAGAATGGTGGCGGTGCGGGACGGCGCCGCAGTGCTGAACCAGGAATTGCAGACGGTTTTGTTTATGGAAGACACAGGCTTCCAGGTGCTGCACGGATCGGCGCGGGTGACGAAGGATGATGAGAGCATCTCCGGAGATAATTATGGCTGTATCTATGAGGACGGGCGCTTCATCCTCTGTCTTTCCGACGGCATGGGTTCCGGCCTTGACGCCAATCGGGAGAGTGAGACGGTCGTGGAGTTGTTTGAACAGTTTCTGCGCTCCGGATTTTCCAGGGAGACAGCGGCGAGGATGATCAATTCCGCGCTGGTGCTCCAGCGGGGCGACGGAATGTTTTCTACCGTGGACCTCTGTTCCATTGACCTTTACAGCGGAGTGTGCAGTTTTCTGAAAGCGGGCGCCGCGGCGACCTTTATCCGGCGGGATACCTGGGTGGAAAGCATTGTCTCCACCAGTCTGGCGGCGGGACTCATGCAGCAGATGGATTTCGATACGGCTTCCAGGAAACTGTACGACGGAGACTACCTGATCATGGTGACCGACGGTGTGCTGGACGCGCTGGAATTCGGGCGGGAGGAAGAAGTGATGAAAGAACTGATCCTGGAAATCTCTGCCCAGGAGCCAAAGGAATTTGCCAGGGAGCTGCTGGAGCATGTCCTGCGTCTCGGCGGTTATCGCGCGAAAGACGACATGACGGTGCTGGCGGCGCGCATCTGGAGAAAATAGAAAGTGATCGGGTAACAGTTCAGCCTTGCTGAACCGTTACCTGCAAAATCCATTTAAAATCGCCTTCGGCGATGGGATTTTGCACTCCTGAATCACGTTCTTACGGTCTGCACAGCATGTGCGCAGACCTGGGCTGAACGGTTACGTGATCGGTTACATAGGAAAACGGTTATAATAGAAAAGTAAGATTACAAAGGAGGAGGTTGACCGGTGGTAATTGACAGGGTAGCGGAATTTATCCGACAGTATCAGATGATCGCGCCGGGCGACGTGGTTCTGACAGGATTTTCCGGGGGAGCGGATTCGGTGCTGCTTCTGGAACTTTTGCGGGAACTGGCGAAGAAGGGCGGATTTCAGGTACAGGCGGTGCACGTCCATCATAATCTCCGGGGAGAGGAGGCGGACCGGGATGCCGCATTTGCGGAAGCCTTCTGCGCAGAGCGGGAGATTCCGTTCTTTCTGTATTCCTGCCCGGTAGAAGAGGTTGCGCGGAAAGAGCATCTGAGCCTGGAGGAAGCAGGACGGATGGAGCGCAGGAGGGTCTTCCGGGAGTGTATGGAGGCGCACGGCGGAACCAGAATAGCTCTGGCGCATCACCGGAACGACCTGGCGGAGACGATGATCCATCACCTGGCGAGAGGTACCTCCCTTGCCGGCCTTGCGTCCCTGCGCCCGGTGCGTGGAAATTTTATCCGCCCGCTGCTTTGCCTGGAACGGACGGAGATTGAAAAGGAACTGGAGCGCCGCAAAATTGCGTGGTGTGACGACAGCACCAATGGAGCGGATGACTATACGAGAAACGGGATTCGCCATCATGTGATCCCTTATCTGGAGCAGCAGGTCAACGAACGTACTGTGGCGCATATGGCGGAGACTTCGCTGGATTTTCTGGAGGCGGAAGAGTATTTCTGCGATGAAGCTGAGAAGCTGTTCCGGAACTGCTGTGTCCGCAGAGAAGACGGGCTGGAACTGCAGGAATGTCTGGCAAAGGAAGCAAAAATCCTCCAGCGGTATGTGGTGCGGGATTGTCTGGAGCAGCTTGCCGGTCAGAGAAAGGATCTTGGGCGGGAGCATCTGGAAAGTGTTCTGGATCTCTTTGAAAAGCAGGTGGGGAAACGAGTCTGCCTGCCTTATGGACTGGAGGCGGTTCGTGGTTATGCTGGAATCGTGCTCCGCAGTTATGACGGAAAACGGGCAGACGGAGACAGGAAGGAGAAAAATCCCTATGGTATCGAAATTGCCGGGGAAGGGGTTTATGACTGGAAGGAGTTTCAGATCAGGGCGTCATTTCCGCAAACGGAACCTTTGGAATCCGGGCAGACCGGACAATGGCGGGAAGCGAATTTTAAAAGAATTTCGGAAAAGAAGTATACGAAATGCTTTAATTATGCTAGAATAAGAGATGGTCTTGTGCTTCGTACGCGAAGAAGCGGCGACTTCCTCACAGTCCGGGCGGATGGAAGCAGGAAAAAGCTGAAGGATTATATGATCGATGCGAAAATACCGAGAGAGCAGAGAGATTCCATCCTGCTGGCGGCAGACGGACAGGAAATCGTCTGGGTCGTCGGATACCGGATCAGTGAACGGTACCGGGTGAGAGAAGATGCAGAAAAGATTATACAGTTAGAAGTATCAGGAGGATATACAAATGAGTGAAAAGATTCGTGTTCTGCTCAGTGAAGAGGAAGTAGACAGACGGATTCAGGAAATCGGAGAACAGATCAACAAAGATTACGCCGGGAAGGAAGTACACCTGATCTGTGTCCTCAAAGGCGGCGTGTTTTTTATGTGTGAACTGGCGAAGAGGATCAATGTTCCGGTAAGCCTTGATTTTATGTCAGTATCCAGCTACGGGGATGACACCAAGTCCAGCGGGGTTGTAAAGATCGTCAAAGATCTGGACCAGCCGCTGGAGGGAAAGGATGTCATCATCGTTGAGGATATTATCGACTCCGGACGGACACTCTACTATCTGATGGATATCCTGAAAAAGCGCAATCCAAATTCCCTGCGTCTCTGCACGCTTCTGGACAAGCCGGAACGCCGTGTCAAGGATGTGAAGGTGGATTATACCTGCTTCAACATCCCGGATGAGTTCGTAGTAGGCTACGGGCTGGATTATGCGCAGAAGTACAGGAACCTTCCGTTTATTGGAGTGGTAGAGTTCGAAGAATAAAAAGGTTGGATCATTACTAAAAAATAATACAGGAGAGAGAAGAAAATTGAATAAACAGCGTAATGGAACCGGGTTCTACTTTGTCCCGGTCATCTTAGTCGTGCTGCTGTTGTTTTATATGCTGAATTCCATGGAACGGGGAAGTTCGCTGAGTTACCAGGCGTTCCGGGACATGCTGGACAGCGGTGAGGTAGTGTCGGCGCGGATTTACCAGAACCAGGAAGTCCCCAGCGGTCAGGTGACCCTGGAAGATCAGGGCGGCAATACCAGTTACGTGAATGTGACGGATGTCAATGAAACCATGGAACTGCTGGAACAGGAGGACATCAATTATACGGTACAGCCTATGGAAGAGGAAAATATTTTTATCCGGTACGTGATGCCTCCTCTGCTGACGGGGCTTGTACTGCTGCTGGGAATCATGGTGATGACCAGAACGATGGCAGGCGCCAGCGGCGGCGGAAACAACAAGATGATGAATTTCGGAAAGAGCAACGCGCGGCTTTCCACAGAGAATGATAAGAAAGTCCTGTTCCGGGATGTGGCAGGCCTGGAGGAAGAGAAGGAAGACCTGGTGGAAGTGGTGGACTTCCTGAAAGCGCCGGAGAAATATACCCGTGTGGGAGCAAGGATTCCAAAAGGCGTCCTGTTGGTAGGCCCTCCGGGAACCGGTAAGACCCTGCTTGCCAAAGCGGTGGCAGGAGAGGCAGGAGTGCCGTTTTTCAGCATTTCCGGTTCTGACTTTGTGGAGATGTTTGTAGGTGTCGGTGCATCCCGTGTCCGTGATCTGTTCGCGGAAGGAAAGGCACACGCGCCGTGTATTATTTTCATCGATGAGATTGACGCCGTGGCACGCCGCAGAGGTACCGGTATGGGCGGCGGACACGATGAGAGAGAACAGACCCTGAACCAGCTTCTGGTAGAGATGGATGGTTTTGGCGTCAATGAAGGAATCATTGTGATGGCTGCAACCAACCGTGTGGATATCCTGGATCCTGCGATCCTCCGCCCGGGACGTTTCGACCGCCGCGTCGTGGTCGGACCTCCGGACGTAAAGGGAAGAGAGGAAATCCTGTACGTCCATGCCAAGAACAAACCGCTGGGTGAGGATGTGGATTTGAAGCAGATCGCCCAGACCACGGCGGGATTTACCGGAGCACAGCTGGAGAACCTGCTGAACGAGGCGGCGATCATCTCCGCCAAAGAGGGAAGAAATTATGTGATGCAGAAGGATATCCGTCAGGCATTCATCAAAGTCGGTATTGGCACTGAGAAGAAGAGCCGCGTGATTTCCGAAAAAGAAAAACGCATCACAGCGTACCATGAAGCCGGACACGCAATTCTGTTTCATGTACTGCCGGAGATGGAAGCGGTTTACACGATCTCCATCATACCGACAGGTCCTGGGGCGGCAGGATACACGATGCCGCAGCCGGAAAATGACGAGATGTTCAACACCAGAGGAAAGATGCTCCAGTATATCACTGTCTGCCTGGGCGGACGCGTTGCGGAAGAGCTGATCTTCGACGATATCACTACCGGAGCTTCCCAGGACATCAAACAGGCGACCTCCACAGCGAGAGCGATGGTGACACAGTATGGAATGTCAGAGCGGCTGGGTCTGGTGGCGTACAACGACGACAGTGACGAGGTCTTCATCGGACGTGACTGGGGACATACGAAGAGCTACAGTGAGAGTATTGCGGCTTCCATCGATGAGGAAGTCAGAAAGATTATAGAACAGTGCCACGACAGAGCGAAAAAGCTCATAGAGGAACATTCCTATGTTCTTCACACCTGTGCGGCGCGTCTGTTGGAAAAAGAGAAGCTGACTCGTGCCGAATTCGAGGAAATCTTTGATGAGGAAGCGGCAGGCGCAAAACTTCCGGATCAGCAGACAGAGGCATGACAGAAAGGTGAAAAATGGAAGATCCAACAGAGGATTTCTCAAAATCACTGGCGGATCCTACAAAACAGCCCGGGAAACCGGGCTGTTTGTGCAAAATGAGATTAAAAATCAAATAAAAAGAGAAAAACTGCCGTTAATTTGGATAGAAAAGGTTTGAAAAAAAATTGCTATTTGTGCACACTTTTTGCCGTCTCTATGGTACTATAATTACTGTAAAAACCCCCCAATACATTATATAGTTTTTGCTACACCCCATAAGAAGAAATACCTTCTCCAAAAAAGCCAGCTACCCGCTGGCTTTTTTACTGTGATTTTTTTAACTCATGCGGACGAAAGCAGTCAGGCGCAGGTGGTATGCGTGTACAGCGGGCGGCTGCAACGATGCGGAAAATCTAACCGTTCCAAAGCCCTCCGGACGGGCACCGGAGCGATTCGACAGGAATTGTTGATCAATTCCCATCTCAGCGCTCCTCAGGCTCAGTGCGAGAAGCA
>ERZ1673750.339-NODE-339-length-40346-cov-4.737882_pt1 | contig 40346 bp, 36 predicted proteins | sample MGYA00580203_ERZ1673750 | MGnify/ENA primary metagenome ERZ1673750 (study PRJEB41218, sample SAMN15661763) | gut metagenome | host: Homo sapiens | place: Canada: London | collected 2015-08-20/2019-03-30 | study: EMG produced TPA metagenomics assembly of... | reverse complement strand
TACATTGTTGGAATTAAAGGAACAGGTGGGCTTATGCGGATTTCACGTAACAGCCGCTGTGTCAGCCGTAGCAGAACATTCCATTATGCATCAGTTTGCAAGAAAAAGACCGGATGCAAGAGATAAAAAAGAACTAAAAGAATTTGCTCAGAAGATTATACATAAAATCAAATCCGGTGATGAGAAAGAGATTTCCGTACCGGGGAATAAGCCTTACCGTAAATATAATGGCGTTCCGTTAAAACCAAAAGCTGGAAAAGACTGCAAAGGCTGCGGCTTATGTGCTCAGGTCTGTCCGGTAGGCGCAATATCTTCCGAGTCACCGAAAAAGACGGACAAAAGTAAATGTATTTCTTGTATGCGATGCGTTCAGGTTTGCCCGAAAAAAGCAAGAAAAGTGAATAAGCTGAAATTAAAAATTGCATCTATGAAAATGAAGAAAGTTTGTGAAGACAGAAAGAAAGACGAACTGTTTCTTTAAGATTTGTAAAAATACAGCAGGATAAAGGAGAAGTGCCTTTTGTCCTGCTGTGTTTTAATTTATGGAGCTGTCATTTTAAGTGCATATCCGGAGATATTGATACATTTTATGCTCAGTCTGCGCTCACTTTGAGCTTGTAATCTCAAAGCGTGCTCGACAAATTCGTTAAAAGTGTATCAATATCTCGAACAATACTTAAAAATGACAGTTCCGTTTTTTATAATATAGTTTCTAAAATGTGCAACAGTAAAGGTAGATTTGCTGAAAACAGACCTCCATAAGTGGAAAACTTTGAAAAATGAATAGGAGTTTCTTTTTTATAGGCATAAAATGTACTTACATTGTTATCGACTTCAGGAGTTTCCTCTGTGAGAGGATGAGACTCTATTGTGACGTAAGGGGTTATATCTATAGGAGGTTCATCCTCAGAATGGTATTCAATATCTGGCTCTGTGGAAGTATCAGACTCCTCTTCTTCTGTCAGTGATTTTTCTAAATCTTCATAATAGGTAGACTCCGGTTTATCAGCGTTAAGCTCGTCAGGTGACATCAGAAAACCATTTTCATCGTATTCAGGACCAACGTAATCTTCGGCTTGTACAATAAGATAGGAACTCATGCACAGAGATATTGACATCAGAAAACCTATCATTTTTCTTTTCTTCATAAAAACCTTCCCTCCGTTATTAAGACAGTAACATTCATGGTGACAAAAATTTTTTGTTTTATAAACTCATTATATCCTATATAGAGGGACATATCAAATTGTTTCGTCATTTCCAAATAGAAAAGTCAAAAAACAATCTTGCCAAAAGCGGTCTAATATGTTATTTTGTTAAAGTATGTCAATAATTTAACGATAAAAACAGTGGAGGAAGACAGAGTATGTGGAAAAAGAAGCAGAATAAATTCCCCGGCGGAATTCATCCCACAGATGGTTATGACAAGGCAATGACCATGGACCTGCCTGTCCATGAATATTGGCCTGAGACAGTTACGATTTTGTCAGAGCAGTCTTTTGGCGGAAAATGTCAGTTGTTAGTCAAGCCACAAGATAAAGTAGAAGCAGGACAGCAAATCGGAATTCCTGAGGCATTTATGGCAGCTCCTTTACATGCAAGTGTAAGCGGAGAGGTTCTCCGAGTAGAAGAAGTAAACAATCAGGGAAGAAATATTCTGGCGTGTATTATTAAAAGAGGGGAAACCTCAAAACAGGATGCACAGGAATATGAAAGCAAACTGGTAGATATTGAGAATTTTACAAAAGAAGAAATTATTGCGGGAATTCGTGACGGCGGTCTTACAGGAATGGGCGGCGCAGGATTTCCGACTCATAAGAAATACGAAACAGATAAAAAAATCGATGCGCTGCTGATTAATGCAGCAGAATGTGAGCCGTTTTTAACATGTGATTATCGCTTGATGCTGGAATATAGCTATGCAGTAGTAAATGGTATTCGTCTTTTGTTAAAGGCTTCCGGCGCTCCAAAAGCATATCTTTGCATGGAAGACAATAAACCGGAGGCGGCAAAAATTCTTGGTAAAATTTTAGAAAATACAAAAGATATAGAAGTAAAGGTACTGCCGACACAGTATCCTCAGGGTGGAGAGCGTCAGCTCATTCAGGCTGTTATGGGTAGAGAAGTGCCAATGGGAGGACTTCCGGCAGAGGCAGGAGCTATTGTGTCCAATGTAGGAACAGCCAAAGCCACAGCAGATATGCTTCTTGGAAAGACACCTCTTATCAGAAGGATTGTGACAGTAACAGGCTGTGTGAAAAATCCGGGGAACTATTTGGTTCCAATCGGAACTTCAGCAAAAGAGCTGGTAGAGCTTTGCGGAGGAGTGACAGTAAAGAATAACAGAGTCATTGCAGGCGGACCGATGACAGGTCCTTGTGTAGCTTCTGACTGGAATGGTGAAAGTGAACTTTTCTATGTAACAAAGAACACTTCCGGAATTTTAGTTCTTCCGGACAGTCAGTATGAGGAACAGCCATGTATTCGATGTGCAGGCTGTGAAAGTGTGTGTCCGGCGGGATTAGTTCCTTATCAGATTGAATTTGCATATTTAGAAGAAGATTACGATTTGTGTGAGAGCTTATACGCCAGTGAGTGTATTGCCTGTGGCTGCTGCTCTTATATCTGCCCTGCCAAGAGAGAACTGTCTGTAAGGACAAGAATGGCAAGAGATATGGTGAAACAGAGAATGAGAGAAAGGGCGGTGAAAAAATAATGAGTCAGACAAGAGTAATTAACGGACCGCATCTTCGTACTCCAAGAACAACCAGAAATGTTATGATGCACGTAACAATTTCCTTAATTCCGGCACTTTTAGGAGCAATATATTATTTTGGAATTCAGGCATTATACTTGTCAGGTCTTTCTGTGGCAGTATGTGTGCTGACAGAATTTATATGGCAGAAAATTACAAAAAAGCAGGTGACAGCAGGGGATTTCAGCGCTGTGGTTACAGGTCTTTTATTAGCCTTTAATATGCCGGTTACGGTTCCGGTGTGGACACTTGTTGCAGCAGACGTATTCAGTATTTTAGTTGTAAAGCAGATGTTCGGCGGAATTGGAAATAACTTTGTAAATCCTGCTCTTATGGGAAGACTTCTTGTTATGGTAGCATGGCCGGCAGCCGTAATGCAGTATGTGGTGCCGAGAACAATTTCCGTAGATGCTGTTTCAGCGGCAACTATTCTCGGAACAGCGAAAAGTGGTGCAGAAACAGGTTACAGTTATCTTCAGATGTTCCTGGGCGAGATGCCTGGGGCAATGGGAGAAACAAGTAAATTATTGCTTTTAATCGGTTTTGCTTACATGTGTTATAAAAAAATCGTAAATGCGGAAGCAGCAGTTACCTATATCGGAACAGTTACAATTTTAACGTTTATCTTCGGACCGGATGGTCTCTTTACAGGCGATATTTTATTAAATCTTTTCGGCGGCGGTCTGATTATGGGCGGTTGTTACATGCTGACAGATTATGCCTTTGCATCCAGAAAAGGTAAACTGATTTATGCGGCTGTGGCAGGTATTATTACTGCGGCAATCCGAATTTTCAGCGTTTATCCGGAAGGTATTTGTTTCGGTATTTTAACAGCAAACTGTATGGCAGGTATGTTGTCTGTGCTTTATAAAAAGCATGTGTATGGAATGAAGAAAAAAGAAGCGTAGTGGAGGAAAAATATGAAGAATAAAAACGTAAGAGGGATTATTGCATTAGCAGTTGTTACAGCACTTTCTTTCGGAGTGATTATGGGCTCTAAGGCTCTCGCAAAGGACATGGGAACAGGTGCTTCTAATACAGCAGAAGAACAGGTAAAAGAAGAAATCGATACCAAAGGTGCAGAAGGTATTGAAAAAGCTGTTAAGACAGAAAACGGTTACATGGTAACTGCAAAAGTAAAAGGATATGGCGGAGATATTGTGATGAACGTATCCTTTGATGCAGAAAAGAAAAAAGTAACAAAAGTAGAAGTAACAGAACAGAAAGAAACAGAAGGTCTTGGAGCAAAGGTTGCAGATGCAGAATTCCTCAGCCAGTTTGAAGGTGTGGAAGCTCCTGTATTTTTACCGGGTATGAGCCTTGAAAAAGAAGAAAAAGTATCTGATGAAGAGCTTTTAAAAGAATTAAAAGACGGAACTTATGAAGCAAAAGCAGATGCTCCGGACAATAACGGGTTTACAGATGTAGTAACAGTAACTGTAAAAGACGGAAAAATTGCAGAAGTAAACTGGGAAGCAGTAGGAGCAGACGGAAGTACAAAGAGTGTACTGTCTGAAAACGGAGAATATGTAATGACAGAAGACGGACTTACATGGAAGGAACAGGCAGAAGCTCTTGCAAAAGCAGTAGTAGAAAATCAGTCTTTAAGCTTTTTAAATTTAGATGAGCAGGGAAAAACAGATGCAGTTTCCGGTGTAAGTATTTCCATCGGTGGATTTACAGCTCTTGCAGAGAAATGTTTAAAAGAAGCAGCGGGAATTACTCAGACTTTAGAGCTGAAAGACGGAACTTATGAAGCAAAAGCAGAAGCGGCAGATAATAACGGATTTACAGATCAGGTAACAATGACTGTAAAAGACGGAAAAATTACAGAAGTAAACTGGGAAGCGGTAGGAGAAGACGGAAGCAAAAAGAGTGTACTGTCTGAAAACGGAGAATATGTAATGACAGAAGACGGACTTACATGGAAAGAACAGGCAGAAGCTCTTGCAAACGCTCTTATTGAAAATCAGTCTTTAGATTTCCTTCAGGTAAATGAGCAGGGAAAAACAGATGCGGTTTCAGGCGTAAGTATTTCTGTTGGCGGATTTATCAGTCTTGCAGAAAAATGTATGAATGAAGCGGCAGGCGTTGAAGAAAAAGAAGAAGTACCTGCAAACGGAACACAGGTAGATGCTGTATCAGGAGCAACTATTTCTTCTACGGCAGTAGTAACAGGTATTAACACAGCATTTGAATTTTTACAGACAGTAAAATAAGAAAACGGAGGATATAACATGAAATTAAGATATCCGGCAGAAGCCTTTGCTTTTGGGATTGTATTATTTTCAGCAGGAATGAAGGAAGCCTTTGCGGCGGGTATTCTTGTGATTTTGTCCGTAGTATTTGCTGAATTTCTGAAAAACCTTTTACAGGATTTTGTACCTGACTGGAGTTTGAAACTCTGCGTATTTATTGGAACAGGGGCAGTAAGTGCATCTGCATTTTTGCTGGCATTTTCTTATCTGGGAACTTCAGTAAGTACAGGACTTTGGATTATGACTGTTCTTCTGGGACTTTTTGCAGCAAAGCATGTATTGGCTGATAATGTAGAGGCAGAGTACGGAGAACTTTTCTGGGAATGTGCCATTGCATGGGGATTTTGGATACTTTTAAGCATTGCCAGAGAATTCTTTGGTTCAGGAATGATTTTCGGCAATATGATTTTAGAAACCGAAATGCAGTCTAAAGTATTTTTAGAAACAATTTTCGGATTTTTAACAGCCGGTATGGCGCTTGCCTTTACCAACGGAATTATCAAGAAAAAGATTACAAATACACACAGCTTGCTGTTAGTTATTCCATTGGCAATGTTTATCAGACCATTTGATATGGAAAGCTTCGGAGAAATTGTGGGCTTAGTATGGACTATTCTTGTTCCGATTATTTTATTCATCTCTGTAAAGAAAACATTGAAATTTGCAAGAACAGGAAAAGCGTTCCGTGGATTACCGGTGGAAATGCTTGCCATGGGATTTATTTATATGATTTTGAGTATATATTAAATGAGGACTGTCGTCTTTGCAGTTGAAAAACTGCGGGGCGGCAGTTTTTGTATAATTTGATTAGAAATGAAATTATTCATCTTTGACATTGTAAAATCTGCATGTTATAATTTTTTATAGAATTCCTCTGGGAAATGGAGGAAGAATATGCAGAAAAGATGTTTAAGTGATCTTACAATTAAGAATGATTTTATGTTTGGTGCAGTGATGATAAATCCTGAAAACTGTAAAGAGTTTTTGGAGAGAGCATTGGAAATAGAAATTGACCGTGTAGATGTTAGCAGGGAAAAAAGTATGGTCTATCACCCTGACTATAAAGGTATTCGTTTAGATGTCTATGCCAAAGATGAAAATAATACTTGTTATAATGTGGAGATGCAGATGACGAAAAAACCTGCACTCGGCAGACGTAGTAGATATTATCAAAGTCAAATGGATATGGATATTCTTTTATCAGGAAGAGAATATGCAGAATTACCCGATAGTTACGTGATTTTTATCTGTGATTTTGACCCTTTTGGTGAAAGAAAATATCGTTATACTTTTCAGATGCAGTGCAAAGAAAGCAATCAAACACCATTGGAAGATGGAAGAAGAATTGTATTTTTAAGTACTTGCGGAGAGAATGAGGATGAAATTTCCAAGGCACTGTTGGCTTTTTTGAAATTTGTAAAAGCAGATTTAAAAGAAAGTCAGGGGGATTTTCATAATGACTATGTGAAAAAGCTTCAGGAGTTTATCAGGCATGTAAAAGAAAGTCGCGAGATGGAGGAACGCTTTATGACTTTAGAAGAAATGTTAAAAGATGAGCGAAAAGAAGGATTAAAAGAGGGGATAAAAGAAGGAACAATAAAAGCTCATAAAAGAATTGTATCGAAAATGTTATCTAAGGGGCTAAGTGATGAAGAAATCATGGAGCTTTGCGATATTTCTTTGGAAGAATTAGAAAATCTCAAAAATCATAGATAAAAACAACAAATCAAAAAATTCTAATATCAAATCTGTTTTGTATCTATTATTTATAAGTCATATCTATTAGTAACCTTTCAGACGAAGTTTAAAAAATCAGAGGAATTCTATGATTGAAAGAGAATTGAGAAATATTCTTTTTAGGAGGCGGAAGATGAAACTAAAAAATGTATTGATTGTTGTAAAGGACATAGAAAGATCAAAAAAGTTTTATAGAGATTTATTTGGACTTGAGGTTGTTCTGGACAGTGGGGAAAATGTAATCTTAACAGAAGGACTGGTTCTTCAAGAGGAAGGTCTTTGGAAAGAAACAATACACAGAGAGTTGTACTCGAAGCATAATAAAACAGAGCTTTATTTTACAGAAAGAGATATGGAATATTTTTTAGAAAAACTTCAATCTTATGAAGATGTTATAGAATATGTGACGCCTTTGACAAGAAATCCATGGGGAAGACAAGTTGTGCGATTTTACGATTTGGACGGTAATCTTATTGAGGTTGCCGGTGAAGAATAAGGAGAAGTGATAGTGATGAAATTAGATACCATGCACCATATTGCAATTATTGGCAGTGACTATGAAAAGTCTAAAAAGTTTTATGTGGATATTCTGGGGTTTGAAGTTATTCGGGAAAATTACAGAGAAGAGCGGAAGGATTATAAAATTGACCTTCGTCAGGGAGATATAGAAATCGAATTGTTTATTATTCCGGGATGTCCTAAGAGATTAAGTTATCCTGAGGCAAATGGTTTGCGTCATCTGGCATTTAAAGTAGAGTCGGTAGAAAAAACGGCAAAAGAGCTGGAAAAGTTGGGAGTAGAGACAGAGCCAATTCGAATAGATGAATTTACAGGAGAGCAGATGACATTCTTCTTTGATCCTGATGGATTGCCTTTAGAATTACATGGATAAAGGAGGACGTAAAATGGATAAAAAGAAAAAATTAAGAAAACGGACATTGATTTTGTCAGGAATATCAGTGATTTGTATTGTCGTGGGAGCATTAAGCTGGGGATATTACAAGAAAGTCACAGAGTTTAAAACTTCAAAATGTGATTTTATACCACCGTCTTCTTTTGACGCAGTAGTACAGAAGATTGATATAGAAAACAGCCAAATGGAGGTCATCATAGAAGAAGATACAGCAATACAGGAAGGGACAGAACCCCCAAGTGTAATGCTTGATTGTGAAAAGGTAGATTACAAATTGTATAATACAGAGCAGGGAGATAGGATTGAGTTTTTCTGTAAAGAAGAAAGGCTGGATGACGATAGTGTGAAAATATCTAATTTCACCAGAAAAGAGTGAAAATCACGTGCTTGACATATTTCTTTTAATTATGTACTATAAGAGTATATAACTGCATAGTCTAAGTGGTCGTTGAACCTTAGGTTCAAGGTTAAAAGGGAAACCGGTGAAATTCCGGTACAGTCACCTCTGCTGTGAAGCGGACGAGGAAATAGAAGCCATTGAATAGCAATTCGAGAAGGCATTTCCAAGGATGAAGCAAAGTCAGAACACCTGCCATGTATATAGAGTATTTCCGGGCTGAGGAGATTTTTTTGCGTACAGCAATATGCAGTGATAAAATTCATATTGAATGATTGAGTGAGAGGTTCTTTTGCCGATATGGGAAAAGAACCTCTTTTTATTTCATAGGAAATTGTGTCCTATGAAATAAAACTGCTCCGCAAGGAGCGCACTGCGGTGGACAGGTATCATGTTGCTGAAGCAACCCGCCGCAGGCGGAGAATTCTGTAAAGCAGAATTCCTTTTCATAGGAAATTTCTGTATATGACATAGAATGAACAATTAAAGGAGATTGGGAATGAAAAGAAAGAATTTAAAAATGACAGTTTCTGCGATAGCGGTTATGTTAGCCATTCAGTCGCCGCTGTCGGTATTAGGGGCAGAAACGTATGAGCTTTTGCAAGAGGAGATGCTGTCGGGAACAGGAGATGCTGTTGCAGAGGAGGAATTCCTTGCAGGAACGGCAGATGAGACAGAAAGTGCAGAGGAAGCAGTTACAGATACAAGGGAGCAGGATGGAATAACAATTTATCAGCCTGCATTTGAAGGACTAAATAAAGTAGAAAATTATTTACAGACAGCAGTTACAAGTCCTATTGTAGACTCCATTGGCGGAGAATGGGCTGTAATGGCAATGGCAAGAAACGGAAATTTAAGTGGAGAAGCCAAGAATAATTATTTGCAGAATGTTTATCAAAAGCTGAGGGAAACAAATGGGGTGCTTCACACCGCAAAATATACGGAGTATTCCAGAGTAACTCTTGCACTTACTTCTATTGGGATAAATCCCACATCCGTAGAGGGATATAATCTGCTTCAGCCTTTGGCGAATATGAAAAAGGTAAACAGACAGGGGATTAACGGTACAATTTTTGCATTGATTGCTTTTGACTCTCATCAATATGAAATCCCCAAGCTGGAAGGTTCGGGTACACAGACAACCAGAGAAGGACTTATCCAGACAATTTTGTCATCAGAAATTTCCGGAGGAGGTTGGGCGCTAATGGGAAATCAGCCGGATCCGGATATAACAGCAATGGCATTGCAGGCTTTAGCTCCTTATACACAGCAGCAGGAAGTCAAGGAGGCAGTGGACAGAGGAATTGAAATGCTGGCACAGCTTCAGGATGAAGATGGCGGTTATATCAGCAATGCAGGATATGACAGTGCCAAAAATCTGGAAAGCACAGCACAGGTAGTGATTGCTCTTTCAGCCATTGATGTGTCCTTACTGAATTCCGAAAAATTTATGAAAAATGGAAAGACATTATTAGATGAAATGCTGCGCTTTCAGGTCTCTGACGGTTCTTTTTGTCATGTAATTGACGGCGGCTCTAATCAGATGGCAACAGAGCAGGGAGCTTTAGCTTTAGCGGCATGGTATCGAGCTGTTACGGGAAGAAATTCCTTGTACGATATGACCGATGTGGAGAATGGGCAGACAGGCGGAGAGGAAACACCGGAAAGAATTGAAGCGTTTCGAAAAAAACTGGAAGCATTTTCCGGTAATCTGACATTAGATAATGCCGATGAGTTATACGCATTGAAAGTGGAATTAAGTCTCATGGGGAATTTCTCCGAAAAAAAAGCTTTTGAAGCAAAGCTGGAGCAAATGTTAAAAGAAGTAGAAACACAGGCAGCAGAAATTGAGACTTTAGATAAGGAAATATGGGAAGGCTTTGATCCTTTAAATATTACATTGAAAGACAAAGAAGAAGTAGGAAAACTTTTAACTGCTTTCTATAAAATTCCGGAAGCGAACAGAAAACATTTACAGTATGGAGAAGAACTGTTAAGAGCAGACCGTATTATAAAAAAACTGGAGCAGGAAGTTATCGGAGCAGAAATTTTTGAAAACGTGAAAAATTCCAAGAAAGATTATACATATCAGGGAAATGGATACACCATTTGCTTAAAAGGAAAAAATGTATATGAACCGGCAGATATGAAAGCCGGAATAGAGATAAAAGAACAGAAAAATTCTTTGGAATTTGAAACCAAGGAAACAGGAGCGTTTCCGGGAGAAGTTGAGATTGCTATTGATACAGCATTAAAAGAAAGCGTATACATGCTGTATTATGAAAAAGACGGAAAACAGAAGGAAAAACAGTGGGTATCGGTAAATAACGGACAGATTGTCTGTGACATAGAGGTCGGTGGAAAATATATATTGAAGAAACCGAAAACAGAAAATGAAACAGTGCTGTCTCAGGCGGGAAGTAATTCAGAGAATAAGAATAAGACAACTGCAAAAGGTAAAACCGCAAATACAGCAAAGCAGACCGATACATCTTCAGCTTCAAATACAATTCAGGCAACTGTGAAGGACGGTATGGTAGAGAAAAAAGCATTTGAAGAAATTAAGGGAAAAGATAAAAACCTGAAAATTGAGGGTGAAATGAAAAAGGATAGTCCTTACACCATAACAGTCAATGGAAAAGATATAAAAATTGCCAAGGACATGAAAGTGGGAATAAAGGAAGGCAGCCAATACGAAGAAGATATTAAACAGTTAGCAGAAAATCCGTTTATTTTCCACTTTGAGCAGGAAGGTGAATTTCCGGGAGAAATGCAGGTGGAAATCACAGTGGACAAAGAAGACGGGGAATATTTGTTTATGAAATATAATCAGCAGGAAAGAAAGGCAGATTATATTCAGAAAGTTACGGTAAAAGATAAAAAGACAAAATTTATTGTTTCAGAAGGCGGAGATTACTTTATCGATAAGCGTGTAAAAACAAAATCCTTAAATGAGAAAACAGAAGAGACAAAAGAAAAATCTCTTTTCAAAACTCCTGAAAAAGAAGATGAAGTTATGGTTGCCGGAACAAAAAAAGAAACAAATCCTGTTGTAATTGCTGTTGCTTCTGTTATTATATTAGGGGCAGCAGTTGGCGGAGTATGGTACTACTATTTAAGAAAGAAAAGAAAACAAGGTGAGAAGAATGAAAAGTAGAGGAAAAAAATTTCTGGCGCTTTTGTTTATTGCATTGCTTTTTATTATGCCTGTAACAGGCTGTGGGACAACAAAGCTTGATAACCCCAATCAGAAACAGGAAAAAAGCGATGATTGGATGGAAGAAGAAAAGAAAGAAGAAACAAAAGAGACAGAGGAAACAGAGAAGGAAACAACAGCTTCGGAAGAAGAGGAATATTTAGATGTGGAGTCTGCGGAGGATGAAACCGTTGATTATTCTAAATATGAGGAAAAAAAGGAAACACAGAAACAGCAAAATGGTGCAGTGGGCGGTGTGACTTACAGTGACGGAACAGATAAAGAGGAAGACCAATATCATACACAGCCTGTACCGGAAGGACAGCAAAAGCCGGTAGAGCCGGGAACAGTAGATATTGATAAAGATAAGGAATATACCTGTTATCTCAGTGTTTCATGCAGTACCATTTTAGACAATATGGAAAATCTCACAGAGGGAAAAGAGTCCTTAGTTCCGAAAGATGGTGTGATTTACAGCGAAAGAGAAGTGACCTTCTATGAAGGAGAGTCTGTTTTTGATGTGTTGCAAAGAGAAATGAAGAATAATCGTATTCACATGGAGTCCAGCTTTACTCCGAAATACAACAGCGCTTACGTGGAAGGGATTAACAATCTCTATGAGTTTGACTGCGGACGCTGGTCCGGTTGGATGTATGAGGTAAACGGCTGGTATCCTAACTACGGCTGCAGTCGTTATGTTGTGCAGCCGGGGGATGTGATAAAATGGAACTATACATGTGATTTAGGTCGTGATTTAGGACAGACTTGGCCGGAGTAATTATGAAACAAGACAATTTTTCCAGTTATCATCCGATTATTAACTTTGCCTATTTTGTGTTGGTAATCGGATATTCAATGTTTATGATGCACCCTGTATTTTTGGCATTGTCCTGTATGGGAGGCATGGCGTATTATATTTATTTAAAAAAATGGAAGGCGTTAAAAACAGCGCTTTGGATGATGCTGCCGGTATTTCTTATATCGGCGGCAATTAACCCCTTGTTTAATCATCAGGGTGTTACTTTAATTATGTATCTGAAAAATGGAAATCCTCTTACATTAGAGTCAATTCTTTATGGTCTTGCAGCCGGTATCATGCTGGTAAGTGTGTTGAACTGGTTTTCCTGTTATCAGGTGGTAATGACCTCAGACAAGTTTATCTATTTATTTGGAAAAGCAATTCCGGCAATGTCATTGATTTTTTCTATGGTGCTTCGATTTGTTCCCAAATTTAAAAATCAGATAACAAAGGTGTCGGACGCACAGAAATGTATCGGTCGTGATGTGACAAACGGAAACGTATTGGTAAGAGCAAAACACGGTATGAAAATTTTGTCTGTGATGACAACATGGGCATTGGAAAATTCTGTGGAAACCGCAGACTCCATGCGTTCCCGTGGATATGGATTAAGAGGAAGAAATAATTTTTCTATTTATCGTTTTGACACAAGAGACAGAATATTCTTTTCTGTCTTACTTGTGTTTGGCAGTGTGATTTTGGGAGGAATTGTAACGAAACAAGTTTACTTTTTGTATTATCCTACTTTAGTGATGAATGAGAACACTTTGTGGGCGATAATGATTTATATTTTTTATGGAATTTTATGTTTCCTTCCAATTATTATAAATTTAGCAGAGGATGTAAAATGGCACTATTTGAAATCAAAAATTTAACATTTACTTACCCGGACGCAGAAAAGCCGGCAATTGAGAATATCCATTTATCCATTGAACCGGGAGAGTTCGTGGTAATATGCGGAAAGTCAGGTTGTGGAAAAACAACTCTGATGCGTCATTTTAAAACGGTTTTAAGCCCTTACGGAAAAAGAGAAGGGGAAATTTTATTTTGCGGGGAAAAATTAGAAGGGGTTTCTATGCGTAAGCAGTCGGCAGAAATCGGATATGTACTGCAAAGCCCTGACAATCAAATCGTAACAGATAAGGTGTGGCATGAGCTGGCTTTTGGAGTGGAAAATCTGGGATATGACCAACAGACCATTCGCTTAAGAGTTGCAGAGATGGCAAGCTTTTTCGGTATTCAGAACTGGTTTTCTAAAAATGTGGAGGAGCTTTCCGGAGGGCAGAAGCAGCTTTTAAATCTGGCTTCCGTTATGGCAATGCAGCCCAAGGTATTGGTTCTTGATGAACCTACTTCGCAGTTAGATCCCATTGCGGCAGGTGATTTTTTATCTACCATTCGTAAAATCAATTTGGATTTGGGAATTACTGTGATTATGATTGAGCACAGGCTGGAAGAAGTATTCCCAATGGCAGACAAGGTACTGGTATTGGAAGGCGGAAAGCAGACCTTTTTTGACAATCCCCGTATGGTAGGAAAAGCGCTGGCAGACAATGATTTATTTCTTGCAATGCCAAGTCCTGTGCAGATTTACAACGGAACAGGTCAGGAAGGCGAGTGTCCCCTTACTGTATGCGAGGGACGAAATTGGTTGTCAGAGCATTATAAAGCAGAGCCTGAAAGGGAAAAAACAAAGGATAATGCAGAAAAATCTGCAAATAGGAAAGAAAAGCAGGAGTATGTGATACAGGCAAAGGAACTTTGGTTTCGTTATGAAAGAGACGGACAGGATATTGTAAAGGATTTATCTTTGAAAGTGAAAAAAGGGGAGCTTTTCTGTATTTTGGGTGGAAACGGAACAGGAAAGAGTACAACCTTATCTTTACTTTCCGGTATTCACAGACCTTATAGAGGAAAAATATTGTTAGATGGCAGAGATATTCGTAAAATCAGCGACAAGGAGCTGTTTCATCATTTTTTAGGAGTGTTACCACAAAATCCTCAGAGCCTCTTTGTAGGAAATACAGTAGAAGAAGATTTGTGGGAAATGATAGGAGGGCTTTCTCTTATTCGTCATAAAGAGGATGAAAAGCGAGTGGAAAAAGTAGTGGAGGATACAGAGATTGGACATCTTCTTCAGGCACATCCTTATGATTTAAGCGGAGGAGAGCAGCAAAGAGCAGCTCTTGCAAAGGTATTGCTTTTAGAGCCACAGATTTTGCTTTTGGATGAACCCACGAAAGGCTTGGATGGCTTTTACAAGAGCAAGCTGGCAGGGATTTTTCAAAAATTACAGGAAAAAGGAATTACCATTTTAATGGTTTCCCATGATATTGAATTTTGTGCGTCTTATGGAGATACCTGTGCGATGTTCTTTGACGGAAGCATTGTCACTTCATGTGAAGCAAGAGAATTTTTCACAGGAAACAGCTTTTATACCACGGCGGCAAACCGTATGGCAAGGCAGATTTTTCCTGATGCAGTAACAGTAAAGGATGTGATTAAGGCATGCAGAAGAAGCAGGCAACAGGAGTAGATACATGGGCAATGATGCCGGTATATGGGAGTATCTTTGTAATTATCTGCACAATTTTTCTGCCTTGGATTTCTATACCGGTTTTGAAGTATTCAAAATTACCCACAACCTATACCTTTTGGAATTTTGATGAATGTATCCAAAATGTACAGAGAAGTATTCAAGAGGGCGGAAGACTGAAAATGGAGACTTTTACAGGGCAGGAAATGGAGATGCTTCAAAGTATTGGGCAGATTTTAAAGGCAGCAGCGTTTTTTTTAATTGTTGCTATGCTTGTTTGCGGGATTGTTTCTTATAAAATGAAAAGGAAAGGTGTTGTATATGTAAAAATCATATTTTTTATATCTGCACTTTATCCTGTATTTGTTTTTTTGTTAATTGGAGCAGGAAATCTTTTCATTAACGAAAGAATGGGGCGTACCAGTGATTTTATTAATCTCACCATACATAGCTATATCCAGATGACTTCATGGCAATACGGGCAACTGATTATTTCAGCGCTATTATTTATATTCGCACATAAGCTTTTAGATACACAGGCAGAGAAAAAACAGCAGATGTACATAGAAAGAAGTATGAAAAAAGATAGAAGAATTGGAAAAAGAACTTTGGTATCTTTGCTGTTGATTTTGGCGGCAATTCCTTTTGTTATCTTTTTTGGGATTTTCTTTTTAAATGACAGAAGTGACATTTTTATTTCCATGTGTATTATTGGGCTATCCATGATACCTTTTTGTATGGTGTTTGAGGGAAGAAATCCGCAGGCAAGGGAAATTCTTTTAATTGCGGTTATGGCTGCCATTGCAGTGGTGGGAAGAATGGCATTTTTTATGGTTCCTCAATTTAAACCGGTAACGGCTATTGTGATTATTGCCGGTGTGGGACTGGGAGCAGAAGCCGGATTTTTAACAGGGGCTATGGCAGGCTTTGTTTCAAATTTCTTCTTTGGGCAAGGACCGTGGACGCCGTGGCAGATGTTTTCCTTTGGAATTATCGGATTTTTGGCAGGTGTGATTTTCAGTAAGAGCAAAAATCGAAAGGGAAGTCGTGAAGCAGAGTGGTTTCATGTTTTGACACTTTGTATTTTCGGGGGATTGGCAACGCTTGTCATTTATGGATTTTTAATGGATACTTCAACGGTATTTATGTCCTCACAGGAATTGACGTGGCAATCCTTTCTGGCAGTTTATATCAGCGGATTTCCGTTTAATGTTATTCATGCAGTTTCAACCGTCATCTTTTTGTTCTTTCTGGCACTTCCAATGGAGCGGAAGCTGGACAGAATTAAAAAGAAATACGGAATTTTAGAAGCATAGAATAGGGGTGATGATATGGGACAGGTGCGTACATGGCATGCAGATGAAAAAGACGTTTTTAATTGCGAGCAAGGAAAAAAATTTAAAGGAAGATTATTGACTTTAGAAGATGTATATCATAGTATAGATAATCAGGCTTTGAAAAATAATGTAAAGATTAAAAGTGTGAAGCTGGCAGACTCCGTAAAAGAAATCGGAAATCAAAGTTTTTACAACTGTACGGCTTTACGTGATATCAATTTGGAAAACGTCAGTCAAATTCGCTGGGAGTCTTTTTTGGGATGCGTACATTTAAAAGAAATTACGCTGTCTTCCGGCATCCGTTATTTGGGAAGACGTTCTTTTTCAGGATGTAAAAGGTTAAACTGTGTAAAATTCGAAAAGAGTACTATGTTAAAGGGAATTGAAGCCGGAGTGTTTCAAAATTGTGAAAGCATTGAAAAAATCAGTCTTCCAAAGGGACTTACAGAGATTGGAAACAAAGCATTTTATAAATGTACTTCTTTGAAAGATATAGAGCTTCCGGAAGGAATTCGGATTATTGGAAACGAAGCTTTTTATCAAACGGCAATTCAGGAGATAAAGCTGCCGTCTACACTTGTAGAAATCGGAAACAGCGCTTTTCTTAAATGCAGATCCTTGGAATTGGTTCAGATACCGGCATCTGTAAAAAGGATTGGAAGATGGTCCTTTCATGGTTGTGGGCAGTTGAAAAAAGTAGAATTCTTGGGAGATCCGGAAGAAATCGGAGAATGGATTATCAATAAGAGTACCGTTATACGATGCAGAAAAGGAAGTAGGATAGAAGCATATTGTAAAGAGAAAGAATTTCAAATAGAATACAGCGATGTAAGATAAGGTTAAATAGGAGGTAAATAGAATGGATAATAGCAAAATTTCAAAAAAATACATAATATTTATTACGTTTTCAGTAATTTTTCTGGTAACTCCTTATCCATTTGTCTCTATTGCTATTCTTCTTTCGGGAATACTTTATTATTTAGATAAATTATATGAGCTCCTGAAAAAAGATAGAGAATATAAAGAAGAAAAGGAATAAAGTCTTGACATATATGGAGAGTATGTGTAGTATAGAAGGTGAAAGAAAACATAACTGCATAGCTTTAATGGTCACTGAGGAAAGAAATTTGTTCAGTGTTAAAAAGGAAATCAGTGCAAATCTGATACAGTCACCTCTGCCGTAAAAGTAATTGAGGTCGGAATACTTGCCATTATTCACTTAAAGTCTTTCCGGGCTGAGGATAGTTATGTGGTCTCTTTATAAAAAGTTTAATATGGTAAAGTTACAGAACACCTTTTGTCTGGCAGGACAAAGGGTGTTTTTTAATTTCATAGGAAATTGCGCCCTATGAAATTAAAAATGCTCCGAAAGGATGCGAGCTCGCAGAAAGTAGGTTATGCAAAAGAAAGGGGAAAAATGTATGAAACAAAAGAAAAAATCTTTTGGGAAACAAATGCTGAGTATGATTTTGGCAGTAGTTTTGCTTCTGTCAGGAATTACAGTTCCCGTACAGGCAGACACTTTGCAAACAGAAGAAACAGCAGCACAGCTCCCTGATGGAGCAGAAGAAAAGCCACACGTCTATTTTAAATATGACGATGGCAGAACACAGGAAATGGACGAAAATAATACCTTTACATTAACCGCATTGGATAAAGGAACTTTTGTGCTGGAAGGTGTGGAAGGGGCAAAACCGGAGTGGAATTTTTCACAACAAGTTGAGCAATCGGAAGGAGGTTATCAAACACATTATTGGATACAGGCATATACAGGCAGATATCAGCCAAGAGATGTGAGAAAAGTATCAGGTAATGTAACGGATCAGAATAACGGAAATCAGGTTTATCAGAGCTTTACCATTAATCAGGTATCAAGCAATATTGAAGAATTGAAAGCTTTTGTAGATGGACAGGAGGTTTCAGACGAAAAACCTTTGTATGTAGATGGTTCTACAACGAAAACAGCAACATTGAAAGCAAGAGTAAAGGGTAGCAATGAATTTGTAGATGTAGATGCTACGGTTTCTGATGTAGAAGTTACATATGGTCCTGCAATTTCCATGACAGCTGGAAAATTTAGGATACTGGGTGAGGGTGAAATCGGAATGAAAATTTGTATGCCGGAAGATATGAAAAAACTGGCTGTGAATTTTAAAGTGATTTCAGGAAAAGTTCACGTGCAAAGTATTGATGTAAAAGTACCGAGCGAGTGGAAAATAAAAAAATGGGATTCTTTAGACGGATTATGTTATGTTGGAATTATGCGGGGAAACAATCCGACAGAAAACTTTAATTACAGTATTGTACCTGAAAATGCCAGCAATCAGAAATTGGTTTGGGAAGCTTTGACACCGGATATTGCAGAATATGTGGAGTCATTTGACCGCGGTATTGTTCCTAAAAAAGCCGGTGTTGCAAAATTTCATGTATATAGCGAGGACAATCCGAAAGCTTCTCAAGATGTAAGTGTAGAATTCAAGTATGAGTATCCATTGAAAGATGCAAAGGCTGAACAGGATAGTTATACTTTTGAGGAGGGAAGTTCTAAGGAGTTTAAGATTTTAACAACTCCGTCAAATGCCACAGAACAGCGCTATAATTGGTCTTATAGTAAAGAGGGTATTGCGACTGTATCAGACGCTATTGAAACAGCAACCGGAAATGTGAATTTACCGCATAAAACGAAACATTACATTAAAGCTTTAAAAGCAGGAGAAGTTACAGTAACAGGTGTTCCGTATGATACAACAGCAGGCTGTAAGCCGGTACAGTTTACAATTCAAGTAACAAAAGATGGTACAGTTCCTGATAATACAAATTATCTTGATATGGCAAAAGAAGATATTGCACATGGAACAGCGTACCTGTCTAAACAAAGTATGGAAAAATACGGAGATGAATGGAATATTTTTACTGTGCTTCGTGCAGGTGGAAGCATTAGTCAAGAAAAATTAGATATTTACTATGAAAGTGTTGCTAATCAGTTGAAAAAAGCAACTTTCAGCAGAAAATTCCGTTATACAGATGCTGCAAGAGTAGCAATTACATTGGCTGCAATGGGAAAAGATTTGACAGATGTTGACGGTGTAAATCTGATGAAAATGATTTACAATGATGAATTAAAAACAAAGATGAGTAAAGATACATCGAATTGTCCGATTTGGGGATTGATTGCGCTGGATTGTCAGAATGCGGAAATACCTTCTGATGCGGTTTGGACAAGAGAAAAGTTGATTGATTTAATTCTTTCTTATCAAACAGCGGAAGGCGGATTTGGTTTGATAGATAATAAGACCAGTAGTATTGATATGACGGGTATGGCTTTGCAGGCTTTGGCACCATATAGGGAACAGGAAAATGTAAAGCCGGCATTTGACAAAGCATTGAAGCATTTTAAAGAAAATATGACGCCGGAAGCAGGGTTTACAGACGCAGGAAAAGAAAACAGTTGTACCGTAGCACAGGTACTGACAGCTCTTACAGCAGCAGGCATTGATCCGTTGAATAAGGAAAATGGATTTACAGTAGGCAATAAAAATATTATAAAAAATCTGCACACGTATAAGGGTGAACAGGGATTTTTATGGCAGACAGGATTAAAGCCGGATGTTATGGCAACACAGCAGGTCACTTATGCTATGGAAGCATACAGACGTTTTGCGGAAAATGAAAATCGTTTATATGATTGTACAGATGTAGGAAAAGATGCGCAGGATAAAGAAGCGGCAGATGCGGTGAGCAAATTGATTGAAGTAATCGGAGATGAGATTACATTAGAAAGCAAGCCGGCGATTGAAGCAGCAAGAAAAGCATATAATGCGTTGACAGATGTACAGAAGAAACTGGTAACCAATTACGAAAAGCTGACAAAGGCAGAGGAAGAACTGAAAAAACTGGAAGCAGATCAGAAACCGGAAGGAAAAGCAGTTGTTTCAGTAGAACGCTTTAGTATTGGACAGGGATATTATCAAGAACCGATAGAAGTGCAATTAGAAAAGGGAGAAACAGCTGCTTCTCTTTTGAAAAAAGTGATTGGTGAGGAAAATTACGTAGGATATGATGATTTACTGGAAGGTATTAAAGATGCAGATTTAGGGGAAGATAAAGTTTCAATTCCTTCCTTTATTTCAGAAAAATTAGGTGGACCGACTACTGAGGAAGCAAAAGAAATCGGAAATGGCGACGAATATCTGGATTATGGAGATTATTCTGAAAATTCTGATTGGTATTTTACAGTGAATAATAAGCTGAAAGACAGTATGGCAGTGTCATATAAAGTAAAAACCGGAGATGTTATTCGTTTTCAGTTTAGTCTCTTGGAAGGCGCAGACATTAAAGGAAAGAAAGAAGTAGAAATTTCTAATAAAGATGGATTGACAAAGCTTATGGCAAAAGTCAATGCAGATAAAGAAAAATATATGTCAGTACCGGAAGTGAAAGTAGCTTATGATAAAGCAGCGGAACTTATTTCAGCAGTTATTACACCAAAGGCAGAAATTGATGAGACAGAAGCGACACTGAGAAAAGCAATAAAAAATGCAGAAATTCAGGCAGAAAATGATAAATTAGTTGCCCAGAAAGTTATCGATAAAATCGAAGCTATCGGAGCTGAAATTACATTAGAAAGTAAGGCAGCGATTGAAGCAGCAAGAAAAGCATATGAAGCGTTGACAGATGCACAGAAGAAATTGGTAACCAATTACGAAAAGCTGACAAAAGCAGAGAAGGAACTTCAGAAACTGGAAGAAAACCAGAACGGTTGGAAAGAGACAGAAGCCGGTTGGGTGTACTATGAAAATGGAAAAAAAGTAATCGGATGGTTATATACAGAAAATCACTGGTATTACCTGAATGATAACGGCATTATGGAAACCGGCTGGGTATTTGTAGACGGTCATTGGTATTATATGAACCAGTGGGGAGCAATGGAAATCGGCTGGGTGTTTGCAGACGGTCATTGGTACTATATGGACCAGTGGGGAGCAATGGAGACCGGCTGGGTAGCCGTAAATGGTCATTGGTACTATATGGACCAATGGGGAGCAATGGAAACCGGCTGGGTACTTGTAGGAAATACATGGTATTACATGAACAACAGCGGAGCAATGGAAATCGGCTGGGTACTTGTAGGAGATACATGGTACTACATGAACACAGATGGAGCAATGCAGACCGGTTGGGTAGCAGTAAACGGTTATTGGTATTATTTGAACAGTGATGGAAGCATGGCTTCCTCCCAGTGGATTGGAGACTATTACGTGCAGGCAGATGGTTCTATGGCAACCAGCACATGGATTGGCGGTTATTATGTAGACGCATCCGGTAAATGGGTACAAAGTGCTTAATACACAAGATTTTTAAATTATAAAAGAAAGGGAAAACGCTATGAGTCAAAAAAATCAAAGAAGAAACCGAATTTTTGGTTTGGTTCTGACAATGTTTCTTATGTTTATCGGTATTGCATTACCGATAAAAGTAAAAGCAGCAGAGAATACGGGGCATGTAGTTATTTCAGTAGAACGTTTTACTATTGGTCAGGGATATATTTATGAACCTGTCTGGGTGCCGTTCGAGGAAGGCGATAATGCAGCTACTTTATTGAAAAAAGTAATCGGAAAAGAAAATTTCATGGGTAAGGATGAATATCTGGAAGCCATTGTAGGAGGAGACTTAGGAACAGATAAGGTAGTTGTACCAGAGTACATAGAAAAACTCAGTGACGGAGAGGTAACAACAGAAAGTGCCAGAGAATGGGGAAATGAAGACAACGGAGATGGCGGAGACGCACTGGGCGAATTTGATTACAGCAACTGGTCAGGCTGGATGTATCATGTGAACGGCGTAGAGGTTGGATACGGAATTTCTGCTTATGAACCAAAAGATGGGGATGTATTGAGATTTCAATTTACACTCTATGGTTATGGAACTGATTTAACAGGTTATGAATACGGCAATCCTGATCCTGTCATTGATATTTGCAATAAGGATGAAATTACAAAGCTTATGGCAGACGTAAATGAAGACAGAGAAAATTTGATGGCAGTGCCGGAAGTAAAGGCAGCGTACGATGAAGCAGTACAACTGATTTCAGCAGTTATTACACCAAAAGCAGATATTGATGCAGCAACAGCAAAATTAAGAGAAGCAGTAGAAAATGCTCAAAAAGTACCGGAGGACGGCTGGCAAGAGACAAGTGAAGGCTGGCAGTATTATGAAAACGGGCAAAAAGTAACGGGCTGGTTATATACAGGAAATCATTGGTATTACATGGATAATAACGGTATCATGCAAACCGGTTGGGTAACAGTAGATGGACATTGGTACTATATGGACCAGTGGGGAGCAATGCAGACCGGCTGGGTAGCAGTAAATGGTCATTGGTACTATATGGATCAGTGGGGAGCAATGCAGACTGGTTGGGTATCCGTAGACGGTTACTGGTACTACATGGATCAGTGGGGAGCAATGCAAACCGGCTGGGTATCCGTAGGAGGCCATTGGTACTACATGAATACAGACGGAACAATGCAGACCGGTTGGGTAGCAGTAGGCGGTTACTGGTACTATCTGAACAGCGACGGAAGCATGGCTTCTTCTCAGTGGATAGGAGATTACTATGTACAGGCAGACGGCTCTATGGCAACCAGTCAGTGGATTGGCGGATACTATGTAGACGCATCCGGAAAGTGGGTTAAAAACGCATAAATAAAAAGCAAGAGGCTTATCTAATCAGCAATGCTGGGATAAGCCTCTTATCTTATTGCATATAAGTAATCTTTAATTCTTCCTGAAAATCTTCACTGTAATGCAGTTGATAATCATCTGTAATGAAAACAGCGTGAACATCGGGAAGGCTGTTAATCAGTTCCATTCCTTTTTCCAATCCTAATGCAAAGCAGGAGGTGCTGAGTCCATCTCCGTCTACGGATTTATCTGAAATAATGGTTACGGACACCAGATGATTGTCATAAGGATAGCCGGTATCAGGATTTAAAATGTGATGATAGAAAGTCCCGTCTTTTTCAAAGTAACGTTCATAAATGCCGGAGGAAACCACGGATTTGTCTTCAATATCCAGAACTGCAATGGTCTCACTTCTGTCTGCAAAGGGTTTTTGAATACCAATGCGAAAAGGGGTATTGTCTGGCTTTTTACCGATGCAAAGTACGTTTCCGCCCAGATTTATGGTAGCGCTTTTCACTCCCTTTGACACCAGAAATTCTTTCATTTTATCTGCAATATATCCCTTTGCAATAGCTCCCAAATCAAGTCCCATACCTTCTTTTGCAAAAGTCAGTTTATTTCCATCCATTGTTACATCTTCATAGTTCACCAAGGGAAGAGCTGCCTGAATTGCTTCCTCGGCAGGCACTTTTTTTTCTTCTGAGGTAAAATCCCAGAGAGAGGATACCGGTGCAATGGTAATATCAAAAGCGCCGTTGGAAAGCTGTCCATAGTAAAGACCTTTTGAGACCAGCTCGGCGGTTTCAGGGGAGAGAACAAAAGCTCCGTTTTCCTGTTTTAAGGTTTGTGCGTTTAGTTGAAAAATCTCGCTGGAGCTCAAGGTTCTGCTGAAAAGCTTTTCATAATGGTCGCACAGCTCCATAACCTCATCTAACAGTTTTTTATCCTTTGAGTCGTAAATATTTACGGTGACAACGGTATTTAATTTAAAAGCAGTAGCGGAAAGAGGTTCTTTTGGCTGTTGCTTTTTTTCGTAAACGGCAGCAAAGCCCAAAAGAGTTATAAGCAATAATCCAATGGTAAATAGAAATAATGATTTTTTATTTTTCATAAGAACTCCTTACTTGTTGAAATCAAAAATATTGTAAGGTTAAGGTGCTGTTTCTGTCAAGAAAGAATATAATAGAGTGATGATAATCGGAGTGAAATTATGAAAAAAATATGGTTGTTGTTATCTTTTTTTGCAGTATTTCTGATAGGGAAACAGGGGATGGAAAAAGCAGTAGAAACCGTAAATGAGCTTTCAGACGAGGAGCATCCTGAAATTGCACTGACTTTTGACGACGGACCTCACGAGGTTTATACAGAGCAGCTTTTAGACGGCTTAAAAGAGCGGGGCGTACAGGCAACTTTCTTTCTCATCGGACAGAATATCGAGGGGAAGGAAGAAGTAGTAAAGCGAATGAAAACAGAGGGACATCTTATCGGAAATCATACCTACCACCATGTGAATTTAAAGGAAATTTCCGAGAAAAAAGCAGAAGAAGAGGTCACAATGACCTGTAATAAAATCTATGATACAGCAGGAATTTGCACCTCCTTTGTCCGCCCGCCTTTTGGGGAATGGAAGAAAAATTTAGACTTTGATATTACCATGATACCGGTGTCCTGGAATGTGGACTCATTGGATTGGACAACAGAAAATGTAGAGAAAACTGTAAAAAGGGTAGTGAAAGATGCGCAAGAAGGTGATATTATTTTAATGCACGATATTTATGCGTCTTCCGTAGAGGCGGCGCTTCGTATTGTGGATATTTTACAGGAAAAAGGATATGAATTTGTTACCGTAGATGAATTACTTTTAGAATAGAGGAGAAGATATCGAAATGGATTTGTTTGATTATATGAAAGAACAGACGCTGGAAAATGAGTCGCCTTTGGCATCCAGAATGAGACCTGTTACTTTAGAGGAAGTGGCGGGACAGGAGCATATTATAGGAAAGGATAAGCTGCTTTATCGAGCAATTAAGGCAGATAAGCTGGGCAGCGTGATTTTTTACGGACCTCCGGGAACAGGAAAAACTACATTGGCAAAGGTTATTGCTAATACCACCAGCGCCAGATTTAAGCAGATTAATGCTACGGTTGCGGGAAAAAAGGATATGGAAGAAGTGGTCAAAGAAGCTCAGCAGCATTTGGGAATGTACGGAAAGAAAACCATTCTTTTCGTAGATGAAATTCATCGTTTTAATAAAGGACAGCAGGATTATTTGTTGCCTTTTGTAGAAGACGGAACTTTGATTTTAATCGGAGCAACAACAGAAAATCCATATTTTGAAGTGAACAGTGCGCTCCTTTCCCGCTCGATTGTTTTTGAACTGAAGCCATTGGAAAAAGAGGATATCTGTAAGCTTTTAGAGAGAGCTGTTTCTGATTGCGAAAGGGGCATGGGAAGCTATCATGCAGTGCTTCATGAGGATGCAAAAAACTTTCTGGCAGACATTGCCGGAGGGGATGCAAGAGCAGCATTAAACGCCCTTGAGCTTGGCATACTTACCACACAAAAAAGTGAGGACGGTAAGATACATATTGATTTGGAAACGGCTTCTCAGTGTATTCAAAAGAGGGTTGTCCGCTATGATAAAACAGGTGATAATCATTACGACACCATTTCTGCGTTTATTAAAAGTATGAGAGGCTCAGACCCGGATGCAGCGGTGTTTTATCTGGCAAAAATGCTGTATGCAGGAGAAGATATTAAATTTATTGCCCGCCGCATTATGATATGTGCCGCAGAAGATGTGGGAAATGCAGACCCGCAGGCATTACAGGTGGCAGTGGCGGCAGCACAGGCAGTGGAGCGTCTTGGCATGCCGGAAGCGCAAATTCCGTTGGCGCAGGCAGTGACTTATGTGGCTTCTGCGCCTAAGAGCAATGCGGCATACATGGCAATCGCAGAGGCAATGGAGGCGGTGAAAAACACGAAAACCACAGTGCCGGTGCATTTGCAGGATGCTCATTATAAAGGAGCATCGAAAATGGGACATGGGGCAGGATACAAATACGCCCACGATTATCCTAACCATTATGTAGAACAGCAGTATATGCCTTCGGAACTTCAGGGCAGAGTATTTTATAATCCCACAGAGAATGGATACGAGCAGAATATCAGGGATTATTTCAAAAAAATAAAAGAAAACAGTTGAGTTTCTTAAAGTGAAGTGATAAAATCAACCCAATAAAAAGCAAAGTGAGGCAGAATTATGAGAACATTTCAGAAATCATCAAAACTTGAAAACGTATGCTATGATGTAAGAGGACCGGTTTTAGATGAAGCGAACCGTATGCAGGAAAGCGGTATTGACGTTTTAAAGCTGAATATCGGAAACCCTGCGCCATTCGGGTTTTCAGCCCCGGAGGAAGTGATTTTAGATATGATTTATACACTTCGGGACTCACAAGGTTATTCAGACTCCAAGGGCATTTTTTCTGCGAGAAAAGCGATTATGCAGTATTGCCAGATAAAGAAAATTCCCAATGTAACTATCAATGACATTTATACAGGCAATGGTGTCAGCGAGCTGATTAACATGGTAACACAGGGACTTTTGGACAATGGTGATGAAATCTTAGTGCCTTCACCGGATTATCCCCTTTGGACAGGCTGTGTTTCTTTAGCAGGAGGAACACCGGTACATTATATCTGCGATGAGCAGTCCGAATGGTATCCCGACATTGAGGATATTAAGAGTAAAATAACCGATAAAACAAAGGCGATTGTGCTGATAAATCCAAATAATCCTACGGGAGCAGTGTATCCAAAAGAGCTTTTGCAGGAGATTGTAGAGATTGCGAGAGAGCATGAGCTGATGATTTTCTCTGATGAAATTTACGACAGATTGGTATTTGACGGAATTGAACACACCTCCATTGCTTCTTTGGCGCCGGATGTATTTTGTATTACTTTAAACGGACTTTCAAAATCTCACATGATAGCAGGCTTTCGCTGCGGCTGGATGGTATTAAGCGGTGCAAAGGAAAAGGCAAAGGGCTACATTGAAGGCTTAAACATGCTTTCCAATATGCGTCTGTGTTCCAATGTTCCGGGACAGGCAATTATTCAGACGGCATTAGGGGGCTATCAGAGTGTGAATGAATATTTAATGCCGGGAGGCAGAATTTATGAGCAGAGAGAGTATATCTACAATGCGATTAATGATATTCCGGGATTATCTGCGGTAAAACCGAAAGCGGCATTTTATATGTTCCCGAAAATGGACACAAAGAAATTTAATATTTTAGATGATGAAAAATTTGCCTTAGACCTTTTAAAAGAAAAGAAGGTACTGATTACACACGGAAAAGGCTTTAACTGGGGAGAACCCGACCACTTCAGAATTGTGTATCTGCCAAGTGTGGAGGAATTGAGAAAGGCAACGGGAAAATTAAGAGACTTTTTTGCAGGATATCATCAGAAATTATAAAGAAAAACGAACGTTATAAACAGAACTGTCACATGAAGAAATAATCAAGTGGCAGTTCTGTTTTCGTTATATAAGAAATTAAATATATTAGCTGACTAATAAATATCATGTGACTTATTTCTAAAAAAAGTGTAAAATATCAAATATTTACTTGATATTTCATAACTTCTGCCATAATATAAGTTAGTCGACTAAATAATATAGTGAAAACTTCGTATTCACTGTATGAAGGAAAGGAGCATAAAAATTAAAATGGAGAAGGATGACAGTCTGCATGGAAAATTTGTGCAGCTTACCCATCTGTATTACAGAAATACATTTAAGATTTTAAGTGAAACAGGCATTCATCCCAAGCAAATTCCACTGCTGATTTTATTGGATAAGCGGGATGGTATGAGCCAAAAGGAAATCTCAGAAGGACTGCATATCAGCGCTCCTACTGTGGCAGTTTCCATGAAACGTATGGAAAAAGCAGGGATTATTGAGAGAAGAAATGATGAGCATGACCAGAGAATGGTGCGTATTTATCTTACGGCACAGGGAAAGAAAATGATTGAAAAATCCAGAAAATGTGTGGAAGAAAATGAAAAAATGGTCTTTTCCGGTTTTTCAGAGAGTGAAATGTGTCTCATGAAACGCTTTTTTGACCAGATGATTAAAAACTTGGGCGGAGATGATAAGCACCATTGTTGTATGTAGGCAGTAAAGGAGGACACTATGTTAAAAATGTTTCATTATATGAAAGAACGATGGCATTACATTGTAATGATTATCCTTCTTTTATTTGTTCAGGCATTTTGCGATTTGTCTTTGCCGGATTATACATCTAAGATTGTAAATGTAGGAATTCAGCAAAAAGGCGTGGAAGACGGAGTGCCGGAGACCATTGAACAGAAAAATTTGGAAACACTGCTGTTGTTTATGGAGCAGGAGGAACAGGATACGGTATTAAACGCTTATGAAATAGAGGATGAGCAGTATCGGTTAAAGAAAACCACAAAAGAGGAAAGAGAGGAACTCAATAGCATTTTGGGTATTCCGGAGCTGATTGCAGGCAGTATGAAGGAAGAGGAGCTTCAGGCAGCAGCGCAGATGCCCAAGGAGCAGAGAGAAGCTTTTTTAGAAGATGCCAGAGCAAAGCTTGAAGAAATTCCGGACTCTATTATTACGCAAAAAGCCGTAAGCCTTGTGCAGGAGGAATATAAGCAGCAGGGGCAGGATATGGATAAGCTCCAGACGAATTATATTTTATTCAGTGGTTTAAAGATGCTGGGACTGGCATTTCTTGCCATGGCAGCAGCCGTTATGGTTACCTTCTTGTCTTCACAGGTTGCGGCAACATTGGGAAGAAATTTAAGAAACAGTGTTTATCGCAAGGTGATTTCTTTTTCAGGAGAGGAATTAAACCATTTTTCCATTGCTTCTTTGATTACCAGAAGCACCAATGACGTGCAGCAGGTACAGATGCTCTTTACCATGCTGTTTCGTATTGTTCTGTATGCGCCGATTTTAGGAATTGGCGGTGTATATAAGGTGTTCCAGACAGACGCATCCATGACATGGATTTTAGCGCTGGCAGTGGTTGTGATTACACTGTTTGTTTTCCTTGTTTTCAAGCTGGTTATGCCGAAATTTACAAAGCTTCAGTATTTAATTGACGAGTTGAACCTGGTAGCAAGAGAAATCCTTACCGGTGTGCCGGTTATTCGAGCTTTCAGTCGAGAAAAGCATGAGGAAGAACGTTTTGAGGATGCCAATGCAAAGCTGACAAAAACCAATCTTTTTGTAAACCGCTGTATGACATTTATGATGCCGTTTATGATGCTTTTGATGAATGCCATTACCGTTTTAATTGTGTGGAACGGTTCTCATGCCGTAGACGCGGGCAATATGCAGGTAGGTAATATGATGGCATTTATGCAGTATGCAATGCAGATTATTATGGCATTTCTGATGATTACTATGATGTCTATTATGATACCGAGAGCCAATGTAGCGGCAAAACGTATCAATGAAATTATGGAAACAGAAGTCAGCATTAAAGACGAAGAAAATCCGGTGCAGCCGAAAGAAGAACAAAAAGGTGAAGTGGTCTTTGAACATGTGGGTTTTGCTTATCCCGGTGCAGACGGAAATTCTCTTACGGATATTAGTTTTTCTGCAAAAAGAGGAGAAACGGTTGCGTTTATCGGAAGTACAGGAAGTGGCAAGAGCACGCTGGTAAATCTTATTCCGAGATTTTTTGATGTGACAGAAGGAAGAATTTTGGTAGACGGTGTGGATATCCGACAGATGCCGTTGCATGAATTAAGAGAACGAATTGGCTATGTACCGCAAAAAGGTGTGCTGTTTTCCGGCACTATTGACTCCAATATTCGTTACGGAAAAGAAACTGCCACAGAAGCAGAAGTACAAAGAGCAGCTGAAATCGCGCAGGCATGGGATTTCATAGAAGAAAAAGAAGACGGTGTGCAGTCAGCCATTGCACAGGGCGGAACCAACGTTTCCGGCGGCCAGAAGCAGAGATTGTCCATTGCAAGAGCCATTGCAAAAAATCCGGAGATTTATATTTTTGATGACAGCTTTTCTGCATTGGATTATAAGACGGATGTAGTATTGCGAAGGGCATTGAAAAAAGAAACAAAGGATGCCACTACACTGATTGTGGCACAGAGAATTAGTACCATTCTTCATGCAGATAAGATTTTAGTTCTGGATGAAGGTCATGTGGTAGGACAGGGAACTCATAAGGAGCTTTTGAAATCCTGTGATGTATATCGCCAGATTGCCATGTCACAGTTATCAGAGGAGGAATTAGCCGATGAGTAATGGAAGACCAAGAGGACATGGAGGACACATGTCCGCAGAAAAAGCCAAAGATTTTAAGACAGCAATGAAAAGGCTGTTAAACTATATGAAGCGTTACAGACTTCAGCTTGCCGTGATGATGATTTTTGCAGTGGGAAGTACGATTTTCAACATTGTAGGTCCTAAGGTTTTGGGAAAGGCAACCACCGAGTTGTATGAAGGTCTTGTTTCCAAGATAAGCGGAGGAGCAGGCATTGATTTTGGAAAAATCGGTGAAATTCTTCTGTTTGCGTTGGGCTTGTATTTAATCAGCTCTGCGTTCTCCTTTATTCAGGGCTTTATTATGACAGGGATTTCCAATCAGGTTACTTATAATCTGAGAAAAGATATTTCCGCAAAAATCAATAAAATACCATTAAAATATTTTGAGAGCAGAACACACGGGGAAATTTTATCACGTATTACCAATGATATTGATACCTTGCAGACCAGCATCAACCAGAGTTTTACCCAGTTGATTACGTCTGTTACCATGCTGATTGGTGTGCTTATTATGATGCTGTCCATCAATGTATATATGACTGTGGCGGCAATTCTGATTTTGCCAATTTCCATGATGATTATCGGAAAAGTTATGAAACATTCTCAGAAATATTTCCAGCAGCAGCAGAAATATCTGGGAGAAGTCAACGGGCAGGTAGAAGAAATTTACAGCGGCCACAATGTAGTCAAAGCATTTAACAAAGAAGAAGATGTTATCCGTGAATTTGAGAAAACCAATGAAAAGCTGTATACCACAGGATGGCGTTCTCAGTTCTTCTCAGGAATGATGATGCCGATTATGCAGTTTGTGGGAAATCTGGGATATGTTATGGTAGCTCTTTTAGGTGGATTTTTAGTAATTAAAGAAAAGGTTATGGTAGGTGATATTCAGGCATTTTTCCAGTATATCCGAAACTTTACTCAGCCAATCCAGCAGATTGCGCAGGTTACCAATATGCTTCAGTCATCCGCAGCAGCGGCAGAGCGTGTCTTTGAATTTTTAGATGAGGAAGAAGAAGACCAGACAGCAGAAAATCCTGTGGATATCACAACCATAGAAGGAAATGTAGAAGCCCGTCACGTTGCGTTCGGCTATCAGCCGGAGCATTTGATTATTCACGACTTCAGCGGTGACGTGAAAGCAGGACAGAAGGTTGCCATTGTAGGACCGACCGGAGCAGGAAAAACTACCATGATTAAGCTTTTAATGCGCTTCTATGATGTAAATTCCGGTGAAATTCTCATTGACGGTCATAACATTAAAGATTTTAACCGCATTCAGTTAAGAGAATTATTCGGAATGGTATTACAGGAAACATGGCTGTTCCACGGAACAATTATGGAAAATATCCGCTACGGACGTTTGGATGCCACGGATGAAGAGGTTATTGCAGCAGCAAAGGCAGCGCATGCCCATCACTTTATTATGTCCCAGCCGGGAGGCTATCAGATGGTTTTAAATGAAGAGACCAGCAATATTTCACAGGGACAGAAGCAGCTTCTTACCATTGCAAGAGCGATTTTGGCTGACAATAAAATCCTGATTTTAGATGAGGCAACTTCCTCCGTAGATACCAGAACAGAGGAACGTATTCAGGCGGCTATGGATAACCTGATGAAAGGCAGAACCAGCTTTGTCATCGCACACAGATTATCAACCATTCGTGATGCAGACTTAATTCTGGTTATGAAAGACGGAGATATTATTGAACAGGGAACACATCAGTCCCTTTTGGCAGCAAACGGATTTTATGCAAATCTGTATAACAGTCAGTTTGAAAAAGCGGAAAGCATATAAAGAAAATATAGTAAAAAATGGAGAAAAGATAGTTTTTTTATCTTTTCTCTATTTTTTTGCAAAAAAGGGCCCGAAATAAAAAAAGCTCTCGGTATTATATAGTAAAAGACGAGAGGAGGTTTTTCTATGAGTCAGGAAAAGCAGACAAAGCTTTCTGTATCCAGAAAAGAAGTAAAATATTTGCTGTCATTGCAGGACCGTTTATTTTTATTAGATGCCCTTGACCATATCTTAACACCGGACGCTTACGGAGGATATAACGGCTACACTGTACGCAGCGTATATTTTGACAGTATTACAAACGAAGACTATATAGATAAGAAAAGAGGGGCAGATGAAAAAAAGAGAATTCGTGTCCGAATTTATCATACTGAGGATGCTACGGCAAAGTTTGAATTAAAAAGAAAAAGCTTTGGCAGGGAATTAAAGGAAAGTCTGGTGATAACGAGGGAAGATGCACAAAGACTTTTAAAGAGAGATTTTGCAGCGCTTTTAAATTATGACAGTGATGTGGCAGGATATGCCTATGATTTAATGACAAGCAGGCTGTACCGCCCGGTTTCCCTTATTGAGTACGACAGGCGGGCATACACCCATGAGAATTTTAATACCAGAATTACATTGGATAATCATTTAAGGTATTGTGATTTTTGTTATGACTTATACAGTGAAAAATTAAATTTTAAATCAGCTATGCCAAAGGAGCAGACAATTTTAGAAATTAAGTATGACCGCTTTCTGTTTAAACAGATACAGGATGTGCTGGCACAATGTGATTTGAGTAAAAAACCTCCCAGCAAATTCGGAACGTCAAGACAGCTTTTAAAAGAATATTATTATTAGAAAGAAAGGGTGAAAAATATGAATGGAAATATGGAATTGGCAATCAGTATTGTATTTACACTTTTTACAGGAGGTTTGATGATGCTTGTGTACCGTCTTTGTCACGATGCACTGACCTATAACAGACGGTTTAATATTACGCTTTTGATGCTGGCATTTGTTTCTACGATTTTACTGACGTTAATTCAGAATAATCCTATGCTGTCCTTAGGTGTACTTGGTTCTCTGTCTATTTGTAGAATACGAACAAATACAAAAGATCCCAGAGACTTAGGATTTGTATTTTGGGCTTTATCCATTGGAATTTCTTCGGCAGTAGGCGCATTTGCAGTTTCTTTTATCAGTTCCTTGCTGCTTGGGTTTGTGTTGTTGATTTTCAATCACAGCTTTGAACGGAAAAAATCCAGAATGGTGATTGTGCGAGGAGAAAAACAGAACTTAGAGCCTGTACAGGAAATGCTGGGACAGACACAGGGCAGCTCTGTGCAGAGTAAGAATGTATTTGCTGACACTTTTGAGCTGGTATATAAGGTGCGGGTAGAAGAAAAGGAGGAAGAAAATCTGCTGTGTAAAATCAGCAAAATGGAAGGCGTTCACGGTGTGAATATTTTATCACCGAAGACAAAGGTTGCATAAGTACGGGAGGATATTATGAGGTACAGAGTAAAATTATGTGTTGGAATATGTTTTTTCCTCGTTCTGCTATCAGGATGTAGAGACAAGGAAGAACATTACGAAGGTACTTTGACCGTTTCTTTTATTACAGTGGGAAAAGGAGATGCCTTTTTAATCGAAACACCGAATAAGAAGTTTTATATGTGGGATACGGGGAAAAAGGAAGATAAAGAGCAAATTTCAGCAGTGCTTCAGAAAAAGGGAGTGAAAGAGTTGGAAGGAATTTTTCTTTCTCACGGTCACAAGGATCATGCGGGAAATTTGGAGATGCTTTTACAAGAATATTCTGTAAAAAAGCTTTATCTGTCAGGGAAAGACGATGCTTCGTATAAAAAAACAGATGTAAAAGCTCTGGCAAAAGAATATGACGTATCGGTTACAAAACTGGCAGGCGGAGAAAAGCTTGCTTTGGGAGGTGCAACCGGAGAAATATGGCTTCCCGATAAAACAGATTATGAAAAGGAAAACAATAATTCCGTTGTGATGCGTTTGGTATATGGAGATACGGCTTGCCTCTTTACGGGAGATATGGAAAAAGAGGAGGAAGCAGAGTTCTTATCAGAAAATCGAAAAATTTCTGCAAATATTTTAAAGCTGGGACATCATGGTGAAGATGATGCAACAAGTCCTGCACTTCTAAAAAAAGTAAAACCTGAATACGGAATGATTACCGGGAATGCAAAAGAAAATCCAGAGTCTGTAAATGATCGGACGCAGGAAAAACTGGAACAGTATGGAGTAAAACCATATTATTCAGAAGGAACTCAGCTTGGTATTGATTTTATTTTAGATGGAAAAAAAGTAAATGTTTGTTTTGTTGAGAAAGAATGAGGTGGCAATATGAAAGAAATTTTTAATATGATGAACCAGAAACCCGAACCTATGACAATTTTAATCAGTCTTGCGGCAGCGCTGCTCCTTTCTGTGATTTTGTATGGCGCATATCGACTGGCAAATACCAAGGAAAGCTATCAGCCCCAATTTGCCGTTACCTTAGTGACAATGGCGCTGATTTCTACGGTGCTGATGGATTTGATACAATCCAATCTGGCATTATCTCTGGGAATGTTGGGCTCACTTTCCATTGTACGTTTTCGTACCAATATTAAAGATACCAGAGATATCGGATTTATTTTCTGGTCTATGGCAATCGGTTTGGCAGCAGCTACTCAGAGTTATTTTATCGGTGCAGCCGGTTCTCTGATACTGGCATGTGTGATGATTGGAACAAAGAAAAGAGCGGCAAAGCAGGCAGCCATGCTTATGGTAATTCGAGGCAGTCATACAGATTTGGACAAAATGCAGGAGTTAGTAAAAGAACAGACAGAAAGTGTAAAGATTAGAGCAAAAAATATTCTGGCAGAGTCTTTTGAGATTGTTTATGAGGTACAGCTTCCTGAAGAAAGAGGTAATCAAATTATAGAGGCAGTTTTTGGCATGGGAGGTATTGACAGCGTTAATCTTCTGGCTCAAAATAGTTAAGAAAATATATGGCAGGAAAACGGAAAAGGAGTTACCATGGGGCAGGAAGAGGAAATCAGTATAGAAAATATAGAATACCTGATTGAAAAATATATGGCTTTTTTGATAAAAACAGTCAGCGGCTTTACAGGACGTTATATTTCTATTGAAAATGATGAAGAGTTTGAAATTGCACTTTTGGCATTTACAGAAGCGGTGGAAAAATATCAATCGGAAAAAGGTGTGTTTTTAGCTTTTGCAAAACTGGTGATTGTCAGCAGATTAAAAAATTATGCAGAAAAAGAAAAGAAGCATGAAAAAGTAGTGTCTTTAGATGAGCTTTATGAGTCAGGACAGGATTTTCAGGCAGAGGAAGCAGAGGAACAGGACGATTATCTGCAACAGGAAATTTTAAGATACAAAAAGGAGCTTCTTTTCTTTGGACTGACCTTTGAAAAATTGGCGGATGAAGCGCCTCGTCACAAGGATACAAGGGAAACTGCTTTAGACGCAGCCGAAAAGGCAGGAAAGGACGAAGAAATTGTAGAAGAAACATATAGAAAACGAAAACTTCCCATACGAAGGGTAGCTGTTCTGGCAGAGCTTACAGAGAAAGTAATCAAACGAAGTAAAAGCTTTATTCTCAGTGCAATGATTATTTTTGCAAAGGAATTTCCAAGTCTTTTGTATTGGATAAGGGGAACGAGGTGTAAAAATGTATCATAAAGTAATTATTCTGGAAATAAAAGACAGATACGCATTGGCAATGACGGAAGAAGGGGAGATTATCCGCATAAAAAAGAAAGCAGGAATGAAGGTAGGGGCTGCTGTTTATGTGCTGGAAGAAGATAAGTACGAAAAAGTGCGGACATTGCATTGGCAAAAAGCAGCAGCCATTGCAGCAGCTATCCTTCTTTGCATCACCTCTTTGCTTCTGCCACAATTTAGTCAACAGGTATATGCTATGGTTGAATTGGAAGGTGCAAAATCTGTCAGTGTGAAAGTTGATAAAAATTATAAAATTCAAGATGCCTATTCTTATGATGATACGGTTTCTTTAAAAGCTTTAAAAGACTTAGAGGGAAAAAATCTTCGGGAATTAAAGGACTTCGCAGAACAACTCAGAGCTTCTGACGGCAGTTTAAATGTTGTATATGCTTTGTATAAGAAGGATAAGAAAGTATCAGAAGAATTTGCAAAAGTTTTACAGGAAATTTTCGGTAGTGAGTCTGTTACTTATATGGAGGGGAAAATAGAAGAAATTCAAGAACCTGACAAAAAACAAAAAACAGATATTATCACGGGAAAGGAAATCATAGCAGAGCCAAAAGAGACAGAGGAAGAGGATGACAGGGAGGATGCAGAAGCGGATATAGAAGATGCGGACGAACCGGAAAATGAGGAAAATGAAGAAGATGACAGTTTTTCAGAGGAAGATGAGCCGGACAATGGGGAGCAGGATATAGAGCCGGAGACAGAAGAACCGGAAGAGCCGGAGATAACGGAACGGGAAAATCAGAAACCGGAGACGTTGGAACAGGAAAATCAAGAACCGGAGGATATAGAGGAAGAAGAACAAGAAGAAACAGAAGACGAGGAAGACTAAGAAATAAAGCTGATACATCAGGTACAACTTAAAAAATATTGATACATTTTATGCTCAGTCTGCGCTCACTTTGAGCTTGTAATTTCAAAGTGTGCTCGACAAATTCGCTAAAAATGTATCAATATTTTTTTCATGAAGTTATGAAAAATTATTTTGTAATCATGTCTGCGATTTCTTCACAAATCTGAGAAAGAGATTTTCCGTCTGTGGAAATAAGAATATCAGCAGCCATGTGGTAGCGTTCTTCTCTTTCTTTCATCAGTTTTGTAATGTCTTCTATATTTTTCTTGCCGTTTAAAACAGGGCGGGATTGATTATGCTTCACTCTTTGTAAAATAGTTTCCGGTTTTGCTGTGAGAAGAATAACAGTACCGTGCTTTTTCATTGCCTGAATATTTTCGTCACGCAATACAATTCCGCCGCCGCAGGAAAGAATGCCTTTTTCTTTTTGGAGAAGCTTTTTTAACAACGCTGTTTCTAAGTCACGAAAGTAAGCTTCTCCTTTTTCTTGAAAAATATTGGAAATTTCCATTCCCTGTTCCTCAACAATCATTTCATCCATTTCAAAAAACGGAAGATCTAATTGCTTGCTTAACCGTCGGGCAACGGTACTTTTTCCTGTTCCCATAAAACCAATTAAAATTAAAGTTTGCTTTTGTAAAGAGTTCATATCAAATTCAGCCTTTCTGTGATGTTGTTTCTATTTGTTCTTTCTTCTGCGTTTCTTTCCAAATGATAAGGATAAAACACCGGCAGAGCCTGCAAACATAGAGCCGAGCAGACCTACATTTGCCATATCAGCCGTTTTTGGAGCTGTTTTTTTATCGGTTTTCTTTTCCTTTACTGTTACTTTAATGGTCTTTTCCACAGAAGCGCCGTCTTTATCCGTAACCTTATAGGTAACAGAATAAGTGCCTGCTTTGGAGGTATCCACATTATTTTTTATTACGTTGTCTTTGGTAAGCTTTAGATTTCCGTCTTCTTTATCAGTTGCAGTTACCTTGTCTAAAGGATTGAATTTATCGCCAACGGTTAATGTGATATCTTTTGCGTCAATAACAGGCGGTGTGTTGATTTTTGAAGGTTTTGGATTGACGGTTATGGTGATTGTTGTTTCTGTTGAAGCGCCGTTTTTGTCCGTAACCTTATAAGTAACATGATAAGTACCTGCTTTTGCTGTGTTTACGTCATTTTTTATTATATTGTCATTGGTAAGTTTGATTTCGCCGTCTTCTTTGTCGGAAGCAGTTGCGTAGTCCAAAGGATTAAAGCTATCGCCAACGGTTAATGTCACGTCTTTTGCTGTAATTGTCGGCGGGGTATTTGTAGCAGCTTCTTTTTCCCAGAGGGCATATAAGCCCATCGGACTCGTCACCGGTGTAGAAAAATCATAAGGTTTTGTAAATTCCTTATCCAGATACCAGCCTTTGAAAATATAGCCTTCCTTGGTAGGATCTGCGGGTTTAGTAACCGTTTCGCCGTGGACAATAAGCTGGTCTTTTATAGCGCTGCCACCCATAGAGTCAAATCTTACGCCATAGACGTCAGGTTGTGTAGTATCTGTGTAAAAAATCCATTTAAGCGTTTTTTTGCCATCCACTTTCTCTGCCTGTAAAGTGGTTCGATTTTCATTTGGAGGTATAGTCAGAATATTGGTCTCTTTGTTAAAGGAAGAATGGTTTTCACCGGCAAAAACTTCTAATAAGGCAGGGGAGAAAACCTTACTTAAATCTATGGCTTTTGTTCCATCAGGGTTTATTGTATAAAATTTTCTTAGGTCGATTTCAATTACTTCAAGTTTGTCTAGTCCCTTTAAAGTGAAAGAAGATAAGCCTGAACCGGAAATAGAAAGCGTTTGTAGTTCTGTGAAAAATTCAATTCCCTTAATGCTGGAAACGGACAAATCAAGAAGTGAAACGGAGGTAACTCTATTTATTTCAGTTTGTGTCAAAATACCTTTGGAGTTTTCTTCGCTGTCGATTTTCTGCTCTACATAACTGCGGAAGACAGCATCAGGGAAATTTTTTTCGTCAATGGAAATTCCGACCGGCTTTTCCGCTTCAGATGCCGAGTTTTCTTCTGTGACAGTTGGCTGTATATTTACGGTCTGTTCCTGTGCAGATACAATCTGTGGCATTCCTGCAAGTGCAGTTGACGTACCAAAGATAATTGCAGAGCTGATTGCTGCTATTTTTTTCGCTTTCATAAAAACAACTCCTTTCATCTTATATTTGTATATAAATTATACCATAAATGGGAGGAAAGGAAACTAAAATTTGCAGAAAATAACAGATTTTTATAAAAGTTTTCTTGTTATATAAGGTGTAATGCGGTAAAATATTGTAAAAAGCAGAGATTGATAGGAAAGAAAGGGATCTGTTTATGGATTTATTAGAGATAATGCAAAACAGAAGAAGCGTAAGAAGTTATACAGGAGAGAAAATCGCAAAGGAAAAGCTGGATAAAATTTTACAGGCAGGACTTTTATCGGCATCAGGCAGAAGCAGAAAGCCATGGGAATTTGTGGTAATACAAGAGAAAGAAATGCTTGAAAAATTATCTCATTGCAGAGTCGGAGCAGCAAAAATGCTTGAAAATGCAGGCTGTGCAATTTTGGTATTTGCAAATCCGGAAAAAACAGATGTGTGGGTGGAGGACTGCTCCATTGTCATGAGCAATATGCACTTAATGGCAGACAGTCTCGGCCTTGGAAGCTGCTGGATACAGGGAAGACTGCGAGAAGCCGAAAACGGAGAAAGTACAGAAGCATATTGCCGTAAGCTATTAAACGTACCTGAGGAATATGTTCTGGAAGCTATTCTCTCCGTAGGAATTTTGAAAGAACATCCTAACGCACATACTTTGGAGGAGCTGGAAAAGGAGAAGGTGCATTATGAAACTTATTAAGCCGGATAAAAAATATGCAGACAGCTATTACAGAGCAGTAGAAGGATATAAAGAAAATAATATCAGGTTATATGAATTTTTCGATATGCCCTTTGAAAAGATTGCAAAATATGCAGACGATATGGAAAAAGGGAAAAATCTTCCAAAAGGCTGGATTCCTGCTACCTGTCTTTGGTTTGTAGACGAACAGGAATTTTTGGGAGAAATCAGTATACGCCATGAGCTTACAGAAAATTTAGAAAAACTGGGCGGACATGTGGGTTATGGTGTGCGGTATGATAAATGGGGGCAGGGGATTGGAACGGAAATGCTTCGGCAGGCAATTTTTTATATTCGGGAAAATTTGTCCTTGAAAAAAATCCTGCTTACCTGTAAAGACGACAATTATGGTTCTATTGCTGTGATTGAGAAAAATGGCGGGGTGTTGCAGGACAAAATAGAAAATGTGGTAGATGGAAAAAAGAGACTGACAAGAAGATATTGGATAGAAATATAAAAATTATTAAAGAGAGGTTGCTATGAAAGAAGCAGAAGTGAAAGTAAAAAGCTTACAAAAGGCTTTAGAAGTATTGGATTGTTTTCGAGAAAAACAGCCTTTAGGAGTAACGGAAATCAGTGAAAAATTAGGACTGTATAAAAGTAATGTGCACAATATTCTCATGACCTTTAAAGCAATGGACTATCTGGAACAGGATGAAGAGTCGGGAAAATTTGTCTTAGGAACGGCTATTTTTGGGTTAAGCAGGGCTCTGGGAGATCGTTACGATATCAGTAACATTGCTGTGCCTTATATGCGGAAAATATGTAAAGAGGTCAATGAAGTTGTGTATTTGGCAGTACCGGATAAGGATGAAGTGATTTATTTAGACGCAGTATATCCGGACTCCAATTATGTAGGAGCGCCTTCTGTCAGAGGAGACCGTTCCAAGATGTACTGTACCAGTATTGGAAAGGCAATTTTATCTATGATGCCAGAAAATGAAAGAGAAGAATGTATCAGTGAGGAATTGGAAGCGTTTACAGAATATACCATTACAAACCGTGAGCAATTAAAGCAGGAATTACAGCTTACAAAAGCCTTTGTGGCAGAAGCAGAGCCGCTTGGAGAAA
>ERZ1673750.336-NODE-336-length-40496-cov-23.952647_pt1 | contig 40496 bp, 40 predicted proteins | sample MGYA00580203_ERZ1673750 | MGnify/ENA primary metagenome ERZ1673750 (study PRJEB41218, sample SAMN15661763) | gut metagenome | host: Homo sapiens | place: Canada: London | collected 2015-08-20/2019-03-30 | study: EMG produced TPA metagenomics assembly of... | reverse complement strand
TGTTATAACCCTGATAGCCGTCCGTTTCCAGATATCCGCTGTAGCCTTCCAGAAACTCCTTTGCATGGCTGCAGCTCCTGGTCGGGGAATAGCCATACAGGATGATCTCCGCAAGTCCGTCCTCACCGCTTCGGAACAGCCACATGAATGACTGGGTCTGTGCCCTGCGTCCTTCCTCTTTCAATACCTGGACCCGCGTCTCATCTGCCATCGCAAAACTACGTTTCAGCAGCTCCCGATGAAAGTAATCGTACATTGGCTGAAAATAGTTCTTTGAACAGTAGATGATCCAGTTTGCAAGGGTCGTCCGGCTGATCTGCACCCCATACTGCTTCCAGTCCTTTTCCTGCCGGTAAAGTGGAAGCCCGTTGGCATACTTCTGGTACATAGTCCATGCAGCTGCAGATGCTGATGCAGGTCCTTTTCCAAGCAGAGCTGGCGGAACCTGAGACTTTACGATCACAGGCTTTTCTGTATCGCCGGGTCCTTCCTTGCAGGAGGGGCATCCATAGCTCTGGCTGTAGTATTCGATCACTTTACAGGTGGCAGGAATGAATTCCAGTTCCCGGCGGACATATTCCTCGCCGATCAGGACCATCTGCGTACCACATACCGGACAGATCTGATCCTCTTCCGGAAGTGGGACCACTACTTTTTCAACTTTCAGGCCTTTGAAGAGTTCCTCATGTGCTGCCTTCTTTTTACGGGTATGCTCCCGGATTACCGTTTCGCCTTCCAACAGGGATGGATCCTGTTCCACTTCTGCTTCATCGAAGAGATTCTGCTGTCCCGGAATATCATCAGATCTTCTCTCGCTGGAGGGACCAAAGAGTTTTTTTGTCAGATAATCTACCTGTTCCTGAAGAGCTTTCTCATGACTGGTTTTTTCGTCAATAATAAGACGGAGAGCTTTGATCAGTTCCGTCTGCTCCGCTATCATTGTTTTCAGTTGTGATACGGTATCTTTCAGCTCTCGAAGCTGGATATCTTTTGCACTGGAAGCCGTCGTTTCTCTCCTCGGATTTGATTCCTTTATTATACCAGAAAGGGGGCTTTTACTAAAGGAAAACAACGCCTGAAAAATGCCGGATTTACAAGGGATTTCCGGATTTTTCCATGCAGGATTTCTGCCAGGATCCACGCGCTTTTTATTCTGCTTTGAGGGCTTTTGGCTGGTCAATATCAATCCCGGACATCAGCCAGTCAAACTCCCGCCAGGAAAGATTCCGGACCTCTGACTGCTTTCTGGGCCATTGATAACCGCCGCGGACAGACAATCGCTTATAGATCAGAACGAAGCCATCCGGTTCGCGGAACAAGGCTTTAATCCTGTCCCGTCTTCTTCCACAGAAAAGGAAGAGAGCACTGGACGACGGATCCATCTTAAGCTGGTCTTCGATAACGGTGCTGAGTCCGTCAATAGATTTCCTCATATCCGTGTAGCCACAGACAATGTAGATCTTCTCAAGTCCGGAAACATCACCTAACATGAAAACTCCTGAAGCATGCGAAAAGTCCTGGTGAGCAGAACAGGATCCGCATCATTGCTGATGCGGACTGTGATATCCTTCATAGAAACTTCAATCGTATGTGGATTGTCAGGGTTCGAATTTAGCATCTGCGATGCGGTATGCTGTTCCGGAATGTGATCCGGAACAATGTCAATGGGAACCACGTCCTGTTTCGGGCGTGGAACCTCAAGATGACCATAATTCGCCGCTGGGATCTGATCCGCTGCTGTTTTCCGACAACGGCTGACCCAGTTGTAAAAGGTGCTTACTGCAATGTCGTTTTCACGACACCAGTCAGCATCTGTCATGCCGCTCTGACGGCATTCATTGATAAGTCTGATCTGTTCCAACATCGGAACGCGGGTCTTGCGAGTACCTGCCATAACCTATCCTCCATAATTGTAGTGAAATAATCTAAGTATCTATCAGCTGCAATTATAGGGGAAATCTAAGGATTTGAAAATCAGCAGGAATACTTGGCGCTTACCGGCTTCTTACAGAAAACTCCACACAGCGCCTGAGAATTTTCCCACCTAAGTATTATTCTTTCTAAAAATGGAACCAAGGCAACGAAACTACTTTTTTAAGTACTTTCATTGCCTTGGATTATAGTGCATTTTCTTTCTGTTTACGATACAAAATACAGCTAAAAAGGTATGAATTATTGCTACTACATATTTACTCCTAAGGGAGTCAATTATTTCTTACAGTACCTTCTCCTCATTTTTTTCTGGGGACAGGCACTGGATGCTTCCGTGGCCGGCTATTCGATGGCGTAATTCCAAGCTGATACAAAGTGGCTAACATAGTAGCGCCTTTCATCGGTGATCCATTGTCTGAGTGTAGCACTAACGGCTGCGTTGTAGGACGTCCCTGCTTTAGGCAGATCTGTTGGATTAGTTCGCTGGCATGTTCTGCACTTTCTTCTTCGTAGACTTCCCCGCCGACTATGCTTCGATCATAAAGATCTGAAAAAAGGTACAGGTAATAAAACATTTCCTTATGTAAACCATTCAGATAGGTGATGTCCATACTTTTCTTCCGGGCAATTCCAAGGACGGTACCTCGGACATTGACGTCCGTGTCATTGAAGTCACTCTCGATGACGGCACAAAAGAATACCTCGCTACCAATCTTTTCGATCCACTCATCACGCAGGCAATGTTTCAGGAACTTTATTTTTATCGCTGGCCGGTGGAAACCAAATATAAGGAGTTGCATTGGGGTCTGACCCCGGGTATCCTTTACTTTTACAATTTAATTCATTAAAGTTACAAACCATTTTTTACTGGCATCCTAAGATGCCAGTCATTACGTTTATAAAATTTTAATGGGATCCGCCCTCAATGTACATATTAATATTTTTCATTAGCAAATAAAGCATTTATGTTCATCACTGGTAGTATTACAGGGTCAAATCCAGGCTGTGACGTTAATAACGTCAATTGACTCCTAACATATGGAAAAAGTATTGCAACAGCATTAGTTTGTAACAGTCTTTTTCCTAACGTTGAATCTTCTTCTAATCTAAAAAATCCTGACATCGTAATATTCATATTACACACACTGTTCGAATTAATTCCAACACTAACTGTTACTTTATATAAACTTTTCTCCATTTGATTTAATTGTTTAGAAAAAGATACCTCTGCGTCCTTCTCTATTTTCGTTGCCTCAGTGTTGAATCTTTTAAACGATATATCCTCGACTACTACCTTTTCAAGTCGGAGAATACTTTTTTCATTTTTATCAATGTTCATCACTTCGCTCCCTATGCTGCCTCCGAGATATTAGTTTCTGCTGCATTAAACATATCAAAAGAAAAGCATCTCTCAATATTTATTGTTTCTTTATGAGCAGTGACAAAATCGTCATTGAGAATTGTATCTACTTTTCGTAATCTATCATTTGGATCAACATAATACAATCCACCATTTCCTTTCGAATTATACTGAATTTCAATACCATATAAATTTGCCAATTCCTCAAAGAACTGATTTTTCATATTAGCCACTCCCTTTCTATTATAGCCTTATTTATTATATATTCATTTTTAGATACACATATATATGTTTCAAGAAACGGCAATCCAAAATATTTTTCAAATCCAACTACTTTTTCTGCATATGGTGGACTATCTTTCGAAAATGTTTTTAATACAACTTCATATCCTTTCTCTTTTTTAAACAAATCCAAAAAGAAACATCTATATATTAATAAGACATCTTTTGTGTTTTTTCCCTTTATGGTTAATCTTGTTCCTTCTTCTTCCATTCTTTGATAAGCTTGATTAAAATAATGTCGAAATTCATTTAATTTTGTAGGATCATCTAAATTTAAAAACTGGCTATCTGCAATGTTAATCTCAGCTATTATCGTTTTAATATCTTTTTCATGATCTAGCATATCAATATTTCTAAAAGCAGTATCCGCATCATTAAAAAAATATATTCCTTGTCCCAACCAATGTTTCTCGTTTTTTTTACATACAAAACCATTAGCAATAATATCATCAACATTATCACTTTCTGTATTATGATATCCAACAATTTTCATTTATTCAATCCTACACAAATAAACAGTTCTCACAATTTATCTTACGCCCAATAATCTATGTACAAAACACTCAAAATTCCTTTCCTATATTATAACCAGTATTTTCAATTTTCACAAGTATTTTCGCTACTACAATGCTAGTAATATGTACGTCTATTCTTATAATTCTTTCCATTTGGAATTTTAATGGGATCAGACCCCGGGTATCTTCGAATGCGGGGATCTCTTTGAAGTCCTTGACACCAGAGATGTTAGAAAATCAACTGTAGTTATCTCGCAATTTCCAGTCAGCACATGGTTCGATATGTTTGCTGATAATACCTACTCCGATGCGTGCCTTACACGAATCACGGATAAGCATCATACATATCGCCTGGAGATGAACGGTATAGATATGCGTGAAACTAAATGAGAATAATTCAGCGGTACTTCGTACCGTTTTTTGTTGAATCTTAGTTTATCATTCCTGTTCTTATGTGTCAAGTTCTGTGCTTATCCTTTCCCACCATTTTTCCAAATTTGACTTATCCATGAATTAGTGCCTCAGAAAAGGAAATCAAACCACTTCTGACCGAATAAACCAATATAATGCTATCAACCCCCAAAATATCCTCTCACATTTCTCCCCATCTTCCGTTAAACTACATACACAAGCAACTAATACGGAGATTTTTCTCCACACTACACATTATTGAATAGAGAGGATTTTCGAATGAAAAAAGCACTTATCACCGGTATCACTGGTCAGGACGGCTCTTATCTTGCGGAGTTTCTGTTAGAAAAAGGTTATGAGGTTCACGGTATCACCCGTCGTGCTTCGCTTGCAAATACGGCTCGTATCGAGCATATTATGGATAAAATCACACTGCATGACGGTGATCTTTCTGATTCGTCATCGCTGATTCGTATTATCAATATTGTCCAGCCGGATGAGATTTACAACCTGGCTGCACAGTCTCATGTACAGGTTTCTTTTGATGTTCCGGAATATTCCGGCGATGTGGACGCACTTGGTGTTCTTCGTATTCTGGAAGCATGCCGCATTCTTGGCCTTACCAAGAAGACAAAAGTTTACCAGGCATCTACTTCTGAATTATATGGAAAAGTAGAGGAAGTTCCGCAGCGCGAAACAACTCCGTTCCACCCATACAGCCCGTATGCGGTTGCAAAACAGTATGGCTTCTGGATCGTGAAAGAGTACCGCGAAGCATACGGCATGTTCGCTGTCAACGGTATTCTGTTCAACCATGAATCCGAGCGCCGCGGTGAGAACTTCGTTACCCGTAAAATCACTCTGGCTGCCGGAAGAATCGCAGAAGGTATTCAGGATCATCTGGAACTTGGGAACATGGACTCCCTGCGTGACTGGGGTTATGCAAAAGATTATGTAGAGTGCATGTGGATGATTATGCAGCATGAAACACCGGAAGATTTCGTCATTGCAACCGGCGAACAGCATACCGTACGTGATTTCACCGAAAAAGCATTCGCTGCAAACGGCATTACCATCCGCTGGGAAGGCACCGGCCTGGAAGAAAAAGGCTATGATGCAGAAACCGGCAAAATGCTGGTATGTGTCAATCCGGAATGGTTCCGTCCGACCGACGTTGATAACCTCTGGGGCGATCCGACCAAAGCAAAAACCGTTCTTGGATGGAATCCGCAGAAAACAACGTATGCTGAATTAGTAGAAATTATGGCAAAGCATGACCGTCAGCTTGCAAAACAGGAAAAAGCCATGAAAGCCGCACTTTAATTTAGGAGATGCAAAGATCATGATGGAAAAAAATGCAAAAATTTATGTAGCCGGACACCGCGGAATGGTTGGTTCCGCCATTGTAAGAGAACTGAAACGCCAGGGTTATGAAAATATCATTACCCGTACCCACAAAGAACTGGATCTCTGCCGTCAGGATGCTGTCGAGGCATTTTTCGCAGAGGAAAAACCGGAATATGTCTTCCTCGCTGCTGCAAAAGTAGGCGGCATCGTTGCAAACCAGGAAGCACTGGCAGATTTCATGTACGATAACATGACACTGGAAATGAATGTCATCCACTCTGCATGGAAAAACGGCTGTAAAAAACTGGAGTTTCTTGGATCCTCCTGCATTTACCCGCGTATGGCACCGCAGCCGATGAAGGAAAGCTGTCTGCTGACTTCCGAACTGGAAAAAACAAACGAGGCTTATGCACTTGCAAAAATCTCCGGCTTAAAATACTGTGAGTTTCTGAACCGTCAGTACGGAACTGATTATATTTCCGTTATGCCGACCAATCTTTACGGACCAAACGATAACTATCATCCAACCCACAGCCACGTACTTCCTGCGCTGATCCGCCGCTTCCATGAAGCAAAGGTTAACAATCTGCCGGAAGTTACCTGCTGGGGCGACGGCTCTCCGCTGCGTGAGTTCCTGTATGTCGATGACCTTGCAAATCTCTGTGTCTTCCTGATGAACAACTATTCCGGAAATGAGACCGTAAACGCCGGAACCGGAAAAGAACTGACCATCAAAGAGCTGACAGAGCTTGTTGCAAAAGTAATCGGTTATAATGGGAAAATCAATTGGGACAGCACAAAGCCAAATGGTACTCCAAGAAAACTGCTCGACGTATCCAAAGCAACCGCTCTTGGCTGGACCTACAAAACCGAGCTGGAAGACGGCATCCGTCTCTCCTACGAGGATTTCCTGAACAACCCGATGCGTGCAGAAAGATAACGGAGAAACTTTATGAATATCGTTTTATTATCCGGCGGCTCCGGCCAGCGCCTGTGGCCGCTTTCCAATGATATCCGTTCCAAGCAGTTTATCAAAATTTTCCATACGGCAGATGGTGAACTGGAATCCATGGTACAGCGCGTTTACCGTCAGATCCGTACGATCGACAAGGATGCAACGGTAACCATCGCGACCTCAAAATCACAGGTTTCCGCCATCCACAATCAGTTAGGGGAAGATGTCGGCATCAGCGTTGAGCCTTGCCGCCGTGATACATTCCCGGCCATTGCGCTTGCCGCAGCCTATCTGAAGGATGTAAAGGGAATTTCCGAGGACGAACCTGTCGTTGTCTGCCCGGTTGACCCTTATGTGGAAATTGATTATTTTGATGCCTTAAAAGACCTCGGTGCCCTGGCTGCTTCCAGCAATGCCAACCTGGTTCTGATGGGTATTGAACCGACCTATCCAAGCGAAAAATACGGATACATTATTCCAGGCACCCCGGCTCCTGTCAGCACGGTGTCGATGTTCAAAGAGAAACCGACCAAAGAAATTGCAGAACAGTATATTTCCCAGGGTGCTCTTTGGAACGGCGGTGTTTTTGCTTTCCGTCTTGGTTATGTTCTGGATCGCGCTCATGCATTAATTGATTTTGAAAACTACGAAGATCTTTTCATCAAATATGAAACGTTAGACAAAATCAGTTTTGATTACGCAGTGGTAGAACACGAGGACCGTATCGAAGTGATGCGTTTCTCCGGCATGTGGAAAGACCTTGGAACCTGGAATACTCTGACTGAGGCCATGGACAGCCACAATGTCGGCGAAGCACTGTTTAACGAAACCTGCAGAAATGTGCATGTAGTCAACGAGCTGAATCTTCCCGTACTCTGTATGGGGCTGAAAGATATTGTAGTTTCCGCAAGTCCGGACGGCATCCTGGTTTCCGACAAAGAGCAGTCCAGTTACATCAAGCCCTTTGTCAATACACTGGATCACCGCGTTATGTTTGCAGAAAAATCCTGGGGCAGTTTCCGCATTCTGGATATCGAAAAAGAAAGCCTTACGATTAAAGTAACTTTAAATCCGGGTCATCAGATGAACTACCACAGTCATGATTTCCGGAATGAAGTCTGGAACGTTATTTCCGGCACAGGACGTGCCGTGATCGACGGCGTTGTTTACAATGTTCACGCCGGTGACACCCTGCAGATGAATGCAGGCAGCAAACACACCATTTTTGCTGATACGGAACTGCAGATCATTGAAGTCCAATTCGGAAAAGACATCAATGTACACGATAAACATAAATACGATCTGCCGTCCCTTTTCTAAATTGTAATGAAAAACCGCAAACCATTTTCTGCCCGATCTGCTGAAAATGATTTGCGGTTTTCTGTTTTACCATTTTTTCCGGTATTCTCCCGGACTCATTCCTTCTATTTTTCGAAAACGGCGCGCCAGATAATTTGCATCATTCATTCCGATTGCGGCACTGATTTCATCCACCGTCATATCAGTAAATCGAAGCAGATTTTTCGCCTGCGTAATCCGTCTCGTTTCCAGATAAGAAATGATTGTCACACCATATGTTTCTTTAAATATCTTCGTCAGATAATATTTATTAATATAAAACTTCTGTGACAGCAGTTCCAGTGTAATATGTTCCTTATAATTTTCATCCAGATAACTTTTCACCTTTTCCATGCTCATCCGTTTTCTGGCATGCGCAACGCGTCCCTGTTCTGGATGCCAGGAATTCTTCATCAGAATCCAAAGCAGGCGGTTTAAAATCTCATTAATTTTCATATCCCGCACATAACTGTCCGACTCTGCCGCAGAATACAGGTCTGTCATAACTTCTACCAATTCTTCCATTTCCTTGGGATGAAAAACCGGCTGTCCGCCGCGCTCCTGATACTTTTTGTAAATATCAGGCATAGTATGGCCGTAAAAATGACACCACTGCAAGGTCCACAGATCTGCCGATGTCGCATGGGAATACGGTTTTCTGCAGTCAATGAAAACACAGTCTCCGGAATGCAGTGCATACGTTTTCCCATTGTAATTCAGCTCTCCTGACCCCGATGTTACCGAAAAGAACAGATACGAAGCCAGATGCTCTCGATGAGACGTATGCGCCGCCAGTGCATGGAGCGAACCTGTTTCCTGTAAATACAGAAGTGAAGTTCTGGCAAATTCCGACGGTGTATATAAAATACGCTGCGACGACACCGAATGGGACGACGAAGCAAAATATTCCATTCCTATCTTACCACACCTTTTTTCAGAATCATATTGGCATACTGTGCCGTCTCACCCGTTGCCACAACACAATAGGCTTCTTTTGCACGCTCATAGTAGGCAAAGCGTTCCATCGTATGTACTTTTGCTTCCGATTCGTATCGATTCAGAATCGCTTTATACTCATCCCAGATCGGCGTCTGAACCGGATCTCCCGGCACCACTTCCATCAGTACAAAATGATCCTCATCGTACTGATCCAGCGGGAACAGCTGCAAAACGGCATCCAGCAGCTCCACTGCACCGATTCCGTCTGCACGTACAATTCGTTTTCCTGTACTGACCGTTGGAAAATTCGCATCGGCAAATACAATCTCATCTCCATGTCCCATTTCATCCAGTACTTTTAACAGTTCCGGTGATAATAACGGTGATATTCCTTTTAACATCTTTTTCCTCCTTCTACGCCAGTGAACAGCGCCATACATCTACACCGCTGTCCTGGAAAACTTCGCGCAGCCGTTTCCGCACATCTTCCTGCGTTACGCCCTTTTTCAGCACTACCTGAAGGAAACCGCCTCCGCCGGCACCGCAGATCATCTTTCCATCGATCAGATCTTCCACGGAATGGAAAATCATGTCAATACATGTATTGGTACAGCCCGCATCGAGCTTCTTTGATAATTCCCAGTGCTGATTCAAAAGCTCTGCAAATCCATCGATATTTCCTTTTTCTAGTTCAAACCGCATCAGAACCGCTGTCTGCTGGATCTCATATAAGACATCCACCGCATCCTCGATTCCTCCTACGTATCTTCCAACGACATCCCGCAGCAGATTTCTTGCCAGTCTGCGCTGCCCGGAATAGATCAGGCAGAAACGCTCATCGAGTTCTTTTCTTGTTTTTTCACTGATTTTGCACGGCACACACGTAATTCTCTGCCGGATCGCCGGTTCACTCGAAACCATCTTGATTCCAGGTGCCAGACCTCCGACCTGATCCTGCCAGCCGCCGCCAGTCGACATAATCTGTTCCATACAGAGAACACGGTCATACAGCTCTTCGTCCGTTACCTCTTTTCCCAGCATCTCATATAATGCTTTTACGCAGGCGCCCGCCAGAATTGAGGATGTTCCAAGGCCGGAACCGCGTGGAATATTAATCACCTGTGTAGAAAGATGCAGACCGCTTCCCAGATTTTTCGTAATCTCCTGCACCGAAACCGGCTCTTTATATGGAATAACGCCGCATGCGATCAGGGCTGCTTTGTGCAGTGCAAATGGATCGTATGGATTGCTGGAATCCTGTAAACTGGAAATATCGGTAAAGGTCTGCTCGGCACCGCTGTCCGCACTTGCGAGAACAATCACAGGTTCATCTACTTTCTTAACCACAACTTCGATCGGGCAGTTTCCGTCCAGCATCACAGCCGCATTCAGAACGGTTCCGCCATGCTCCATGCAGTACGGCGGCGTATCGCTCCAGCCGCCTCCCCAGTTCACACGGACCGGGAGATTTACGGTCACCTGATCTTTGCCCATCTTTGCATCCGCATCATAACTAAGGCCCTTTACCGCTCCGGCAAGAATACCGCTGCTGATGGTTGCGAAGCAGGAATCCATATATTTTTCCTCAAAGCAGGACAGAACATAATAAATTCTGATTTTTCTGCTGAACTGTTCCAGCTCCGTCTCGCTTAATCTCTGTGCTTCTTTCAGGAGTTCTGCCTTGATCCGTTCCGAAATGCCATCCCGCATTTCTTCTACCAGTCTGGTCAGGTTTTCCTTCCTGTCGATCGCCTCCAGAATCTCTTCCAGTTCTACTTTATCCGATACCTTTTCCTGCCACGGTAACAGTGCGGAAAGATCTGCCTGGTTAAAACTGTCTTTCAGTGAAATTCCATCTTTCCGAATCGGAAAACCTTCTTTCCAGGCCTCCAGTGTCTGATGTACCGCTTCTTCCATTGACGCACACACCGGATAAATCGGCGCTTCCCAAAGCGGCACCGGTAATTCTTTTCCAAACAAAGATGCTTCCTTCGGATTGTCAGAAACACCGTACATACGGACAACAAATTTTCCATTCAGCAGTTTCAGGCCATGCAGAACGGTGTGATCCGGAATCGCCTGACCATCTAATGTCACGCCGGAAATCACACATTCTTCTCCTATCTGTGATTTATGACGAATCATGCTGTCTTCCAGATAACTTCCGACACCAATCTCCGCTGCCGGACTCACATAACTATTTGATACAGCAAAGTTCTGTTCTGCACGATTCGTATGAATATACGACGACCATCCCAGATAACAGAACTCCTCCATTCGTTCTGTCATAAGTTCCCGCAGTTCTTTTGTCGTACCAAAGTGAATAAATGCAGCAGGTGACATTCGGATCAGCTTCATCTGGTACGGATGCAGTACACTCCACAGTTCGGTCCGGCACTGCTCCAGTTCCGGTGTAAAATCTCCTTCCGGTGTTTCCTTATAATATTGCTCGAGTGTAGAATCCGACGCCAGCGGGTAGAGGAAATCGGCGTAAAAAGAAAGCCGGGTACGCTCATTTACATAAGCCGCAAATTTTTCCTTCGTATCTACCAGCTGATACAGTGCCTGCAGCATTTCGCTGTCAAAGATTACGGCTCCGGTATCAATATCTACATTCCCCTGATCATCCGAAGCCCCAAGGCTCTGCAGCTGCTCCACTGTTTTTTTATGCAGGAAACCACCTACATTTCCTTCCCCGTCTACGCGGTAAACGCCATGATTTTTTCCAATTTCCGCTGGCTCTTTAATGGAAAGTGCCGCAGCACCTTTTCCATAAAAATCAATCTGCAGCGGATTGAACAGCAGCAGTACATCTCCCGAGCATACCAGCATTCCTGCATTCATTCGTGCAGCAACACCGCTCATGGAAATCATAAATTCATCAAACAGGGTAGAACGTTTTCCATTCGGCAGAACACGCGGTACCGGCGAAAATAACTTTCCGCAGGCAGAATACTGCGGCACCCGCTTGCTGTCGCCGCCGGAATGGATTACCAGAATCCGCTGATTTTCGAATGAACCTGCATTCTCATGAACGTAACGCAGAACATTCAATGTAGCGCCGCCGCTTCCTACCCTTTTTCCGTCCGGATCCGGAAGCACTGCATAATGCGTCGATGCCGGAAGCATATTATGATCCAGACGATACTGAATCTGTGTACGGTATGATGCAGCCTGTTCCTCATTGGAAGCTGTAAGAATCACGTAATCCCATAATGGCAGCTTCGGTGCTTCCAGAAGCGCGGTATACTGGTTTGTGCAGTCGATGTAGGACTGCTGTAAAAATAGAGTTTTGTGTGACATGTCTTTTCTTTGTTCCTTACTTTATCATTGTAGTATTAATTTCTGTCCCTCTCCAGGGCACATTGTTTTCAAAATATATGTTGAAACACTTGTAATTTAGTATATCATAGATTCCGTCAAAAATCTTCCTTTTCTTATTACATTTATTATTTAACGCCTGTATTTTTGCGGTACTCGTATTCTACCGTTTACTTTTACTCTATTAAAGTTATGGAGGTGTGCTCATGAGAAGCAAAAGAATACCTGCCGAAGAACAATACCGTCTCATCATGGAATGCCGTCAAAGTGGATTGACAGATCATCAATGGTGTGTGGAACATGATATCAAGCCAGGAACTTTTTACAACTGGGTAAAAAGACTGCGTCAGAAAGGTTGTGTGGATTTGCCGGCGTCAACTGGACGCACCTATCGCGCACCAGAAGGCCAGGAAGTTGTCAGAGTGGAGTTTCATGATACTGACCCGATTCCTTATGAACAGCCATTAAATGTAATTCCGGCAGCTACGGAAAGGAATAACTTTTCTGTAGCAGAGTCAATGAAGCGTAAACGGTAGAATACGAGTACCTTTTTATTCACTTCAAGTTATGCCATAATCATACTCAACAAAATAACATAGTCAAAAAAGTTTAGTACTTAACTTTTTTAACTGACTATGATTCAGAGGAGGAATCTTATGGCTACGCAAACCAGCCTTGTAGCTCAGCAGGTGAGGATCAGACAATGGGCAGAACAGATCCGGAATTGTCAGAACCGTCCCAAAGGGATGGATGTTGAAACCTAGTGTACCCAAAATAATCTTACAAAAGCCAACTATTATTACCGTCTCCGGCGTGTCAGGCAGATATACCTGGATCAGATGCAGGACACAGAAACCACTGCTTTTGTGGAACTGCCCGCACCTGCACCAGATCCAAAGAAAACAGATACTTCAAAAGAATCCGGTACATGCATTTCGGCAGGAACTCTGCCAATGATCCGTATTAAAAATACCAGGGGACTGTCAGTTGAGATATTTTCCGGTACTTCACCGGAAATGCTCTGCCATCTCATAAAGGCTTTTACCCATGCTGAATGATGCAGATGCTTCCGGATTTAAAAAGGTGTATCTGGCGATGGGATTTACGGATCTCCGTCGTGGGATCGATGGACTGGCAACGATCGTACGCTTTCAGTTTAAGCTTGATGCTTACGACAAAAATACACTGTTTCTTTTCTGTGGAAGAAGATGTGACCGGATCAAAGCACTGCTCTGGGAAGGCGATGGTTTTCTCCTTATGTACAAGAGACTCGATAATGGTGCATTCCGGTGGCCCCGTTCGGCAGATGAGGCAATGGCGATCACAGACGACCAGTACCGTATGCTGATGCAGGGACTGGAGATCGTTGCACGCCATCCGATCTCTGAGCTGAAAGAGACACCCCGCATTATGTAGCCTGTGCAAAATGCCGAAAATAAAAAAGTACCAAAACTGTAAAAATGATGTGTATCAACCGGATGAAAAAGGTTATCCACAAACAGTCTTTTCTCATTCCATTTGTTATCGTGTGAATAGAAAAACTGTTGTGGATAATACATCTGAAAAGCTGTAAAACAACGGCTTTCCAGATGTATTATCCACCGTCATTATGACGAAAGCCCATATCTGAAGGATTGGCGGAAATACAAAAATTCTGTTATAATCGGAATCAGTATAAAGACAGGAGTTCCGGTTATGACGATCAAGTACACAAAAGAACAACTGAATAAGTTTGATAAGGATCTGCTGATAGAGCTTTTTCTTGGGATGCAGGGACAGATGGAAGAATTGTCCAGGCAAACGCAGGCCTTAAATGACAGGATGCAGCTGATGATGGAACAGATGGTCCTTTTCCAGAAGAACCGTTTTGGCAGATCCAGCGAAAAAATGGCGGATTCTGAACAGATACGTTTCATGGAAGTAGACGGGACTATCGTATTCTTTAATGAAGCAGAGGCAGTCTGCGACCTGGATGCACCGGAACCTGAGGACCTGGAATTGAAAGCACCCAAAAAGAAAAAACAGCCAGGGAAAAAAGCGGCTGACATAGCAGGGCTGACAGTAAAACGTATTGATCACTATCTGAAAGAGGAAGAACTGACGGCTGAGTTTGGTGAAAACGGATGGAAACAGCTTCCGGATGCCATTTCCCGATGTTATCAGTTCATTCCGGCCAGTGTCGTGATAGAGGAACATCATATCGGCGTTTATTCCAGTAAACTGGATGAACACATGATAAAGGCACCCCATCCCAGAAATCTGCTTCATGGAAGCCTTGTATCCCCGTCCCTTGCTGCGGCAGTCATAAATGGTAAGTATGTAAATGCGGTACCTCTCTACCGTCTTGAAAAAGAATTCGAAAGGTACGGGCTTGCCATTACCAGACAGAACATGGCGAACTGGATGATCCGTCTTGGGGAAGAATATCTGGGAACCATGTATGATTATCTGCATAAACTTCTGTATGATTATCATGTGATACAGGCAGATGAGACTCCTGTACTTGTAAATAAGGACGGGCGTCCTGCCGGCAGCCAGAGTTACATGTGGGTGTACCGGTCCGGCTTTATGTACCGGGATCGTCAGATCATCCTTTATGAATACCAGAAAACGCGTAGTGCATCCCATCCCCGGGAATTCCTGAGGGATTACACCGGGATCTGTGTTACGGATGGGTACCAGGTATATCATACATTGGAAAAGGAGCGTGAAGATCTGAAGATCGCAGGCTGCTGGGTTCACTGCAGGCGCAGGTTTAACGATGCACTGGAAGTGATACCAAAAGCACACCGAAAGGAATCGATCCTGCATCTGATCATGAAACAGATACAGGCCATTTACCGGGAAGAGGGAAAACTGTCTGATTTTTCTACGGAAGACAGGCTCATGCAGCGTCAGCTTGTGGTAAAACCACTGGTGGATGCTTTCTTTGCGTACCTGAAACAGAATGAACCTAAAATTCCAAAGAACGGTAAAATACGGGAAGCATTTACATATGCACTGAACCAGGAAAGCTACCTGAAAGTCTTTCTGGAAGATGGGGATGTTCCAATAGACAACAATGCCAGCGAACGTGCGATCCGTGGATTCTGTATAGGGAAGAAAAACTGGGAGATGATCGATACGGTCAATGGAGCCAATAGTTCAGCGATCATCTACAGTATCGCAGAAACTGCAAAGGCGAATAACCTGAAACCTTTCGATTATTTCGAATATCTGCTTACGGAGATTCCCAAACATGTAGATGACAAAAACACAGATTTTCTTGCAGAACTTCTGCCATGGTCAGATATGTTGCCCGAAAACATTAGAAAGCCGCAAAAAGCCAGCGGAAAATAAACAGACCGCAAAAGCGGTCTGCTATTTGTCAAGGTACTCGTATTCTACCGTTTACGATGATGTTTCGTTTTCCTTCGGTCATTTGTACTCGATGTACCGGTTTCTTTTGTCTTGCCATAATAAAAGGTCCTCCTAATGATATTTATTGTATCATAGAAGAACCTTCCAAACATTATTTTACAGAAAAAGTTTCATACTCTCAACACAGATTTTCTTGTAGAACTTCTGCCATGGTCAGATATGTTGCCCGAAAACATTAGAAAGCCGCAAAAAGCCAGCGGAAAATAAACAGACCGCAAAAGCGGTCTGCTATTTGTCAAGGTACTCGTATTCTACCGTTTACCTTTGTCATGATCGAATCCTCCAACGGTGCAAAGGCAAGCGCGATCCTGTACAGCCTGGTTGAAACAGCAAAAGCAAACAGGATAAATACTTTCGAGTATTTCAACCTGCTGCTTACTGAGATTCCGCAGCATATGGATGACAGAGATCTCAGATTTATTGATGATCTGCTCCCATGGTCGCCCAGAGTTCAGAAAGAATGCCCAAGCCGATACAAAAAGTCCTGATTTTTTAATGATCCTGATCATTTCTATAAAATCTTCTCAATCCCCGCAAAATGCGGGGATTTTTCATAGCCAGTACCCATGTTTGAGGACTTGCACTTGGACACCGTGGCCATCGGCACACCATATTTTTCAGCAAATTCTCGTGTTCCTATAGCTTCACTCATTTATGTAGTATTCCTTTTTATAGACATCATATATCTTTATCAATTAACAGTTTGCCCTTTAATCCTATAAGCCTATATATTTTTCCTTTCCCTCTCATATGAATTAATTGTAGTTTTTCGACTCAAAATACAAAACAAACAACTCACCCAAGCTTTTTTCTGGATTTGCTTATAAAATTGACAATCAATAGTTTCATACCACGAAACCATCCAACTGTTCTGAATAAAAAAATTCTTTTTGAATACCCCCCCATCGGAGCATTTTTCATCAGATGTTCAAAAATTTGCTTATCGCATGTTAATATATATGGAAAATTAAATCCGTAACAAGTTTCCCCATGCTTTGAATTCGAAAATGGTATTGAAATAACAAAATTATTGTTGTTTACCAAATCTGCCTGTTGTTTATCCCATTCACACAAAGCCGGATATAAATATATCACTGTAGTAGAGGTAATGGTTCTTACTATATTTATATATTTATAATTTTCCTCTGCTGCTTTCCTAACTACGGGTTGACGGCTAATTTGATCAACAATATCAAACTGTCCAGAAACACAATAGGCCATTTTAGCATTTAATTTTTGGGCTACTAAGGTTGCCATATAACCACCAGATGAATTTCCAACTGTGGTAACCCGCATATTTTCAGTTTCGGTTCTCAAAAATTCAATAGCTTTTTCTACCGAATCAATTTTTTGATTTATTCCATTGATGTACCATTGCTTCCACATATCTCTTACAAAAATCATTTTTCCATATTTTGTAAGAATACTTTTAGATTTTGCAATATTTTCCCATTCAAACTTATTTTTCTCAATGGTATCTTCTAACTGATCCTGTGTATTGGGATAATATATGTTATTGCTCGAAAAAAAATAATACACTCATCTTTTTCTCCAAGCGAGTTGTATAAAATTTTATAATTATCTTGTTCTAGAGCCTTTTTTAATAGATTTGAATCCCTTATATCTCCAAACACTTACTTTCTCACCTTCCTAGTCCTCGGTAAAATGAAATCACCTTAAACCTATATAATCTTTTAATTTTTAGGAAGTGTTAATAATTTTCCAAGCGTTGTATCTGCATCTTCCTTTCCTCCTGGAGGAACAAATTTAAAATCAGAATCCAATCCTGCTGCCGGTGTAAATGTTAATTCGCCAAAGTAAATTTTTTCGCCAATAATATAAAGATCCACCCGCACAAACGGAAAGTTCTTGGATAGTTTCTCCGCCAAATCGAATGCCTGATCTATCATTTTAGGTTTCTCAATTACAAGATCCGGGTATAAAAACCTCTCTTCCGTATATGGCAATTTATTCCACTCTCGATCGAGGAAGAAAAATTTAGGATGCTGACCATCTTTTCGATCAACACAAACCATAACTGAACTAGCTTTTCCATTCATGCAATAGAACTTATAGTCCACAGGAAGTTCTCCCGACTCAGTTCCTAAATACTTTTCTACAATAATACATGGTTTCACATCTTTATACTGCATTTCTGCAAAACGCTTATAATAATCTTGTTTAAACCATTTCCTTGCGGTTTCAATAACCTGTTCTTCATCTAATTCATTTTTATCTTTGCACACTAAATTGCATCTACAACCAACATTGAGTTTCATTGCAAATTGATTAGGTAGATCTTTTAAGCAAATTTCTTCTGGACTTTCATAGCAACAAATCAAATCATTCAGATATTCTCCAAAGCCATTATCTAAAAGCCATTGCCGAACCAAAAACTTATCCGCACATTTTTTTACAGTATCATTTTTCCAATAAGTATGATATTTTAACCACAGCACTTTATCATTAATAGTTACCGGATTATTCTCATCCCATTTTTTCCCAAATGTAACGTGATATAAAATTCGCGTATTAAGTTTCGGTGATATACAGGTTGCATACTTTGCTGTCGTATACAATCCCCACCATCCTAAATCTTTTACCTTCCGAATAATATTCATATTAAACCATCCTTATTTTTAATTTTACAATTTATCTGCTAATAGTTCTTTTTATTGTGTCAACAAAGTCTGGAAAGCGTTTAAACGATTCAAAATAAATTTTTACAAATCCTCTCGTTTTTTTCCAAAAAAGCGGAGCAATCAGTGAAACCACAATTTGAGAAATCAATGTAGTAACTGCTGCTCCAACAATTCCCCACCATTGGATAAAGAAAAAGTTTAAAACAAGATTTACACCAGCACCAACAAACACCATATATTTTGTATACTTGTTATACCCTTCTGCTACAATCCATATTCCTCTTGCTGTACCTATTATTGCAAATCCAGTTGACCATATTAGAATGCTTAACGGATAAACCGCATCTAAATAATTTTTTCCGTATAAAATTAAAACTGCTATTTTTCCTAGAAGCATCATCGCAATAGATACTACCACAAATAAAATTGTAACCGCTAACAGTAGCTCTTCAAAAAGACGTATATAACCATCATAATCTTTCTGCCTTTTTTTCATTATGATGGGACCTGCCGAATTGATCAAAGCTGTCGGAACAAATTCCCATAATGCGGCCACCGTAGTAGCAGCAGTGTAGATACCCACTGAAGTATGATCCATCATTTTACCAATCATTATTTTATCTATCTGCATATAAAACGTAACTGCAATACCAGAAATAATGAAATGATAACTATTTAGTAATAAGCATTTTCCATCTAACCAGTTGAACTTTAATTTTATATTTTTATTTCTTTCTCTTTGAAAAAAGAAAAGAACGACTGCACCACAAACAAAATATTGAATCGAATACGAAAAAGCGAAATAATATACTGATGCCTTTGCTACCAAAAGAGAAACTCGCCATACTGCAACCACAGTTAACGCTATCATAGTTGCAATCGAAACAAATTTCATCTTCAATTCCATCTGGAACCAATATGTAAGTACTTCATATGTCTGCATAATAATTGCAATCGACTGAAGCAATGTTACAATATAAAGTTCAATATTTCCCGGCTCAATAACTCGAATAATCCCCATCACCATGAATACAGAAGCGATAGAAGTCAAAAGTCTAAGCACTAATGCTGAGCCAAGATATGTTCCTTGTTTTTCAGGCGCTTTCAGCATTTCATTAATAATAACACTATCCATCCCAAGACGGCTTATTATTGTAAAGAATGAAATTATTGAAGCTCCATAATTAATCAATCCATAATTGGATGGTCCTAAATATCTAGCAGATAACGCGCCAACTACAAGGGACAATAACATACTATAGATTTGTTGTGCCATCATCCATCCTGAATTACTAAAAAAAGCGCGAGACTTATTTGATGCCATTTTATCTCCTTTCTTAGTCTAGCAAAGTCATTTTCTCTTTTTGTTCAGTAACTGCATAATACGTCAAAACAAAAATAGGGTTAAATAATATTGTATAAAAATTGATATTCGTTATGCCAGTAAAAAAATATAAACCTATAACAAACGTAAGTGCATATGAAACAAAGCCTTTATTTTTCAATATATGTTTTACTATATTTATATACATATATATATGTTCGATCAGGCATATAGTGCCTCCCATTATAAGAATGTTCAATATATAGTTGTGCGCATGTGTCCCACCTGGAATCCCCGATGCTCGAACAAATTCATTTGAATCAATAATACCATAACCGATTATGGGAGACTTCTCTATGTATTTAATAGCAGCATTCCAGATAGGAACTCTACCACTTACAGAACTGTCTCGTCCCATAGCGGTCATAAAATTAGAAATATCTCCAGTAAAGAATGAACTATTCTGGAAAAAGACCATCACAAACCATATAATCAACGTAGCCACAATAATTCTTCTCACGCTCAAAAAATCCAATATACGTCTTACTGGTTTTAAATTACTATAATTAATTAGTAAAATAGCCATTACAGCATATATTGAGCAAGCGACAAATGCCATCACCGAGTCTACCAAATACAATCCTACACATGCAACCACTAAAAAAGCATTATTCCAAAACATCAATTTTTTATTTTTTTCGTAAGCTTGGATTGTCACACTAGCCAACGCAGCCATAACATACCCAAAATGCGAATTCTTATAGCCCAATATCCAATTTGCCTTATATAAGGCGGTCTCATACATTCCCTGCGGAAATACTAGTATAGTTACAAAATTCAATAATATTAGCGCAACCAAAATTAAATTCAAGACTTTCAGAAAGTCACTATATTTTTTCCGTAACCAATAATCAAATATCAAGCACATTGCAAATCCACCAATATAATTCAGCAGTGCATTATTTAGAACATGATGTAATCCTGCTGATATAAATATTGTTATGTATATCAAAACAATCGTATTAATGCACCAATTGGTTTTTCTTTTACAAAAGCTATATAAAAAGATGCTAAAATATATACAAGCTTCAATTGCTATGAGCATTGCTAAATTGCGACTTGATATTTTCAAAATATACTGTATTCCATCACCAATCATCAGTGGAATTAGTGATATAAATATTAAAATAGAACTTATTTTTATTTTCATTTAGCCAACATCCTGACAAACTTATTTTTTGCCTTTTTTAATTTTTTTACTGCCGTCACTTCAAGTTTATTCTGAAAGAAAAAGACATAAAAATCACGCATCTTTTCATATAGTTCGCAATATCTTTCTCCCCAAAAAAACCTATTTCTTCTATATGCCTGTTCTTTCTCTACTGAAAATATATTCACCAAGAATTTTTCCAACTCGCATTGTTTGTTTTCCCATATATTGCTGTATTCTTCATTAAGTGCTGGCTCTGATAACATGGATATATATTTTTCATTGTCCAAATCAACAGCTTTAACCTTTTCGATCATTTCATCGATAGATTCACAATCTGAAAGCTTAATAAATGCATTTGGATTAAAGATTTCTTCTATGTGCGGATCTCCCCAATATATAGGAACTGTCTTAGCTGCAAATCCTTCTATAAGTTTTTCTGTATAATAACCAGGGTGTGATGAATTTTCAAAACAAAATGAAAATCTATATTTTCTCATGAATTCAAGTTTATCCGGAACCCCATTAGGCTGACCAATATTATTTCTATATTTTCCACCAGATGAAACAAATTGATACTGTAAAAGTTTCTCAAAGAATTCGTCCCTTATCGGATCAGCATCTTTGTTTGAGACAACCATTCCACAAAATTCTCTATTGATATACTTTTCAGCATTGCCCTGCACATCCATATGTTTCGTTTTCATCTTCCGCCACGCATCACCATAGCGTTCATCTATATAACATATAGGAAATTGCAAATATCTATCGCCATAAGTCAATTCTTCAAATCCAATCCCATAATCAGCGAAATTGAAATCTGGGCAAAGATTTTCTTGTGTATAGAAAATTTTTACGGCATTCTTATATTTCATATGGTCTAATCTTTTTGAGAAATTTGAGTAAAAAACATAATCAGGATTCTCTGAAAACTCGACCTTAAAATATTTTTTTAGGGTATTTACTATAAAGTTATCTTCTTGATTCCAATGCTCCCAAAAATCCACAAATTTAATTTTAACGATCTTCAACTCAACCCCCTCCTTTTATACCTTATTCCGAAACATAAGTAATTCCAAACTGACCGAGAAACTTTTTTATCGCTTCCGTTGGAAGCTTAATCTCTGTTCCCCATGTATCATTAATTAAGTTATGCAAGTCTGAAAGATTCTTTTGCTCAATAACCGGAATATTATAATCCTTGTTTAATTCTATTGCCCTATTATCAATTCCAAGAATAATCGTTCTTTTTTCATGTTGTAAAGCTCTCATTCCACCATGAAGCCGTGTTCCAACATAATCAATATTTTTAGTATTCTCTAAAAAAGAATCATATCCTTGCAAAGACGGTGAAACAATTTTTATTGATTCAATATTATCCAAAGTTTTCAGATATTCGTAGTCTCTGCTACCTTGCACCCAAAAATAAATGTCTTCATATTCTTTCCGCAAAACATCAATAAGATACTGGTCTCTTTTTCTATCTGGTTTATAATCAGTTAGTGTGAAAATAACATCTTTACCTTTTCTACTTGGAACTTTGCTACACTTTTTACTTGTCATCCCCCACATTGTTGGACACCCAGTATTGATTACATTGTTTATCCCAACAGATCTTAGCTGTTCCTCTGTAAAGCTATCTCTGACTGAATGCATAAATTCGGATGACAATATTCTTTTATATATATGAGCTGTATAGGCACCTATATGTTGTCCATACTTCTGTGCCCCCACGCCAACCAGAACACAAGGTTTTAAACTTTGAGCAGTGTATAAATTGATTGGCCATTGTCTAAAATGAAGATATGAGCCTAAATTTCCAACCAACAAATTGCTTCCGCAGATTATCTTTAAGTCAGCTTTTTCACAGTGTTTCATGTGACGATTATAAATCGGCATATGTGTCGAAATTTCAATTATAAATGCCCCATCCATAATCTGTTTAAAAGCAGCTTTCACTCCATCTACAATTATTTGATCGCCCAAGTTATCTGTTGATAAGCCCGGCTCAAAAAGCATTATCTTCTTCATTTTTTATACTTCTTCCTTTTCTGTATAATTGCTATATGTACATCCTCAATAATTAATTTAAAGCAAGTTTTTAGCAATAGTCGCGTATTCCCATAGATTCTGTGGTAATAAATATAATGATTTTCTTCATCATTTCCTTGTGACTTACTTGCTTCGATTTCTGTATCATAAAGGAATATGTCGTTTCCCTGTACGTCATATATAATATTCTGTTCTTGCGGTCTCATTTGAAGCGCAAAAGTTTTAATGACTTTATACGGTAAAACTCTAGATGACAGTAAATATTTTCTATTCTTTACCTGTCTAATTTTTTTTCCATATATATCAACTGTCAATTCACCATCGTGTAATCTTAAAAACTTTTCCAGCCCTTGTCTCTCATAAAAAATGTCGTACTTGATTGCATCATTTGAATTAAAATCTGGCAATCTAAGCGTTTCTATATTTCCAAACATCATTGGTACTTGAAAATTAGAAACACTTACAACACTATGTTCTCCGGCTTCACTAAAACAAGTCGTATAGCTGTTATAGGGATACACAAAATATTTATTCTGTGTCACGCAGTACTTGTTATGGTATTTAAGCCACGACTTTGTCCAATTTGTCATAAAATCCGGAAAATCATCCGCTTTATCAAATTCTTTATTCTCCTCATACCATCTTTTAAAATCTTTCCATTGACTCTTAAGCCATACCTGGCCCCATGATTGCGCCATCTGCAAGAAATATACATCGTACATACTAGGACAAGGTGTAAATGGTAGTCCCGCATTATGATTCCATAAATGTGTATACAGGGAAATTCCTGCAATATTATTATTCTCTATATACTTATTCACCGTCATTAAAACATACATATAAAAAGAGGGCGCAACAACTAGATCATCTTCCAATACCACTAGAGCATCATAAAAATCTAAAAAGTCCCCACATTTTAATATATGCTTCCTTAAGCCCAATCGTTCAGGATATGTATATATTTTTTTTCTTCCGTGTAGCCATTTAAAACTGTTTGCAGCATTTTCAACATCTTTAGTTCCTGAATTATCAATACTAATCAACAAATCAACATCGTCTGTCGGAAAAGTTGCTGCATTTATCGAATTTAACAGCCTAAGTAAATTATTAGCTCTGTTATATCCTATTGTTAAAATTCCAATCTTGTAATCACTCATCTTTTTTCCTTTTCAAACTGTTCAAGCATTTGTTCTACATTTTCAAATAATTTTGCATTCTTTTTAATGATTGATTCATCATATTCCCACCATTTAATTTTTTTAAATCTTTCAATTATCTCTGGTGAGAAACGCCATTTAATCAGCTTTGCAGGAACCCCGCCCACTATTGAATATGGTTCAACATCTTTTACAATAAGTGCATCCGCTGCTATCACAGCACCATCTCCAATATGAACTCCAGCCATAATTTTGGCACCGTTACCAATCCAAACATCATTTCCTATAAATACTTGATAGTGTTTCTCATTATCAATATAATCATGTTCTTCATATTTTGTTGTATCTACATAGCTTTCTCCAATTTGATTTTTTTTTGCATAGAAAAATGGGTGCATCGCTGCAAACTCAATCGGATGTTTTCCCGTTATTGTCCTCACATATGGTCCTATACAACAGTATTTTCCTATTTGACAGTGCTCAATATGACTTTCATATGCCACATATGAAGCAAATCCTATCTGACAATCTTTTACAACTGCATTTTTTCCAATAAAATTGGAACCTTCAAACACATCTTTAGAATCCACTATCGCACTCTTCGCACTTCGAAGCTTTTCTTTATTTTTTAATTTTACGAAAGTTGCTTTTATAATATTTAGTATATTCATTTACCTTCTCCACAGTTCTATCTTAATTTACTCTGGATTTTCGTTTGTAGAATTTCCATTTTAGCCTCATTTTCGTAGTATTTTCTTACTCTCACCAAGGATGCCTCAGCCATCTTCTTTCTTGTTTCTTCGTCAATATATATTCTATATACCGAATCTTTCAAATCATTTACAATTTCTTCACTAGAAAAAGCATCAACTTTAAAAGCGTTAGTGGTATCTGTTAAAACTCCCGGACCTCCTGCATTTATGCATATAATTGGAAGACCATGTGCCATCGCTTCTAAAACCACTAAGCATCCCGAATCGTGGAAGGATGTATTTAAACACACATGCATTTCACCATAAGCTTTCTGTAATTCTTCTCTTTTAACATTTCCATGAAATACAATTTGCCCCCCCGATCAGATTTGCCAATTTTTGTAGCTTATCCAATTCAGGACCTGATCCATAATAATGTAATTCAATATTTTTTCCCTCACGTATCAATTCTCCCACGGCTTTAATTGCAAAATCAAATCCCTTCCAATACAAAGAACGACCTGCCATTAAGACTTTTAATGGTTCATGATTTTTTCTATCTGAAACTTTCAAGCTTATTTCATCTGCTGAAATACTTATTGCCTGGTTAACTACAACTTTTTCACTATACTTACGAGGAATCAATTTTTTTGTTTCTTCAGTCGTTACAAAAATCACTGTGGCTTTTTTGCAACAGCTATTAAACCAGTTTGAATGTGTGGCCATTTTAGCAACGAGATTTCGCACACATTCCTTTAATCTATCCTTTTTTTCAAATCCTTTTTCAACAGACTGTGGTGTCTTTTCACCCCCTCCAACAGGCCCTATAATCAATGGTGCATTTAATTTATACAGTTCAATTTTTTGCACAAAGCTTGCCCAAGATACATGATGACAATAATAAAATCCGATTTTTTTCTCTAGTTCTTTTCCTAAAATCACACACTGCTTTTGAAAATATCTATAGCGTACTAGCATACCAATACGGCCTTTAATTTTCCACAATGCATTTGGAATCGATACATAAACAAATGACAAATCATCTTTTAATCCTGTATCACCATGTTCTTCAAACCATTTCTCTATCTCTTGTTTCGTTTTATCTATCGTCAACACATATGTTCTGTATCCATAATTTGCTGTTGCTACGGCACTACTCCACCCCAAATACTGTTCTGATCCAGCATATGGAGAACAGTTAAATGCTGATATTAGAACATTTTTCTTATATTCTTTCTGCTGCATTATATATCTCCATTAATTTATTATAGTTTTCTTCCTTGGTATATCTTTTCTGATATATTCCATAAGTCTTTTCACACAATCCGTAGCACATATTCGCCGACTGAATCAGTTCATCCACTGATTCGGCATTAAATTTATATCCTGTAATACCATTTTCAACAACAGCTCCAGCATTTCCCAAGGCCGAGCAAAGCACAGGTGTTCCCACACTAAATGCTTCAACAATACTCATTGGAAATCCCTCATACCATCGTGTTGGTAATATCAATGCACGACTTATTGCTATCAGCTTTCGTGCTTCAATATTAGAAACAAGACCCTTCATTTCAATATTTACTTTACGATTAGTAAGAAATTTTTTGCACCATTCCTCCATAGGGCCTGTTCCACATACAATCAATTTAGGTGCTCTTTCTCCCATTTTTTCCCATGCACTAAAAAGAGTATCAATGCCTTTCAACTTATCCAGCCGCCCGACAAATATAAATTGATTTTTTCGTTGATCCTCTGGAATATATTTTCCTATACTTTCAACAAAATTAGGTTTAACAAATACTTTATCGGATTTAACTTGCTTCAATTCTAATAGTTTATTCCTATTAAAATCAGTTAAACAAATATAACTTATTTTTCCGTATATTCCAGTCATTCGATGAAACCAAGTGCTTAACACACAAACCAACGTTTGAGCCGTGCTTTCTCTGTAACAACTGTGTTTCACAGCACATTTTAAGCCGTGCTCAACACAGTCCTCACAAATATGTCCATCTCTATAAAACGTTGCCCCAGGACACAGCAACCGAAAATTATGAATGGTCTGTACTACAGGTACCTTCATAGCCTTAGCTGCATAATAAACCGCCGGACTAATCAGATTTAATGTGTTGTGAACATGAACAACCTCTATATTCTCTTTCTGTATCAATTGTTTGATTTCTTTATAACTTTTTGGATTAAACACTGTTGTCGCTGGAAGAAAAAACTTTCTCAATTTTGACATTCTTTTCAATTCTGCGTTATTCCTGGTATACAGAATTACCTTGTGCCCATGCTCTTCCAGCATTCTTTTTTCATTTGCCACAACAGTATCTTCACCACCGGGGATCTGATAATAGTTATGTACAATCAATATATTTTGTTTTTTTGATTCTTCACCCATTATTTTCCCCTTATCACGGCATTCCAAATAAATTTTGTATTTGTATGCCAGTACCTTCCAAATAACCGCTTTGGATCTTGCAGAAGCCTATATACCCATTCCAAATTGCTTTTCTGCATCCACTCTGGTGCCCGATCAATATTTCCTGCATGGTAATCAAATCCGGCTCCCACACCCACCATTAATCCATTGATTTTTCCCTGATGGGCAGCCATCCACTTTTCTTGTTTTGGTGCACCAAGTCCAACCCACACAAAATCCGGATTGGTTTCATTGATTCTCTCGACAATCGCTTTATCCTCTTCTTCTGTCATTGGTCGAAAAGGAGGACTATACATTCCTGCAATTTGAATCCCAGGATATGTCTCCATTAGCACTGAGTAAAGTTTTTCGAGTGTTTCATCAGTTGAGCCATAAAAATAATGCCGGTAACCTTTTGATGCAGAAATTTTGAAAATTTCCCCCATCAAACTGGGCCCGGTAGTACGTTTCATATTTTTAAATCCACGCTTTTGTCCAACTGAAGAAAGTGGACCACCATCCGGGATAGCCATAATTCCACCATTTTGAACTTTCCGGTATGCCTCTTCTTCATACGCAGTAACAGTGGTATGTACATTAGACACGCAAATATAATCACCAGCCAGGGCTTTAATATTATTATTCAGATATGTCAACAGCCACTCCATATCAATGGCTGCAATATCCACTCCTAAAATATTACAAGTTGGGATTTCGGCTTTCTTCACAGTGCGATGAAAATCCTTATTATATGTCGCTGTGTTCATTTTCACCCTCCCTTATCTATAATTTCTTAGTCACGCTGGAAAATATCGCGTGTGTAAACCTTATCCTTCACGTCATCCAAGCACTTATCATAACGGTTTGCGATGATGGCGTGGCTCATTTCCTTGAACTTCGCCAGATCATTGACCACCAAGCTACCAAAGAACGTCTCGCCGTCTTTCAGGGTCGGCTCGTAGATGATAACAGTTGCGCCCTTCGCCTTAATGCGCTTCATAACACCCTGAATAGAACTCTGGCGGAAGTTGTCGCTGTTACTCTTCATGGTCAGACGGTACACACCGATGGTCACAGATTTTTCCTGTTCCTTGTCGTACTCGTTATCCTCGTCATAGCCGTAGTAACCAGCCAGCTTCAAGACACGGTCAGCAATGAAGTCCTTACGAGTTCTATTGCTCTCAACAATTGCTTCGATCAGGTTTTCCGGCACGTCAGCGTAGTTTGCCAGCAACTGCTTGGTGTCTTTCGGCAGACAGTAGCCACCATAGCCAAAGCTCGGATTATTGTAGTGGCTTCCGATACGAGGATCAAGGCAGACGCCGTCAATAATCTGCTGGGTGTTCAGACCCTTGCTTTCTGCATAAGTATCCAGCTCGTTGAAGTAAGCCACACGCAGTGCAAGATAAGTATTGGCGAACAGCTTAACCGCCTCTGCTTCAGTGAAGCCCATAAACAGAGTGTCAATGTTCTCCTTGATAGCACCTTCCTGCAGCAGACCAGCGAACTCGTGTGCTGCCTCAACCAGACGCTCATCGTTCAGATCAGTGCCAACGATGATACGAGAAGGATACAGGTTGTCATACAAAGCCTTAGACTCACGCAGGAACTCCGGGCTGAAGATGATATTCTTGCTGTTGAACTTCTCACGAACAGATGCGGTGTAGCCCACAGGAATGGTGGACTTGATGACCATGATGGCATCCGGGTTGTACTCCATGACCAGCTTGATCACAGCCTCGACTGCGCTCGTGTCGAAATGCTGCGTGTGGCTATCGTAGTTCGTAGGAGCCGCTATAACAACAAAGTCCGCATCAGAATATGCAGCCTTTGCATCCAGAGTTGCGGTCAGGTTCAGTTCCTTTTCTGCGAGATACTTTTCGATATAGTCATCCTGAATCGGGGACTTACGGTTGTTGATCATGTCCACCTTCTCCGGGATAATATCCACAGCAGTCACCTGATGGTGCTGGGAAAGCAACGTCGCAATCGATAAGCCAACATAACCGGTACCGGCAACCGCAATTTTATAGTCCTTTTTCATAATTCTATATCCTCCTGAAATTCATCTTACTTATATGGAAGGCTCATATTGAGCCAAGCAATCTATTTAAAACAGTGTGTTCATCATCCGTATCAGATGATCTATCACACTGTAGTTATCCTTTTCTCACAGTGGGTATCTTCCGCAGCCGTATTTTAATCCGTCTTTCCAAATACCACTGAATCTTTCATGTAGACCTGTCATGGGCTACTCACTCATTTCGTTTCAACTGAAACTTTATGGTAGACGCCTTCATACCAACTCACCGACAAAGTGTTAGGTCTTATTGTCATAACATCTCGGACAGCACACCCATTTTTCAAAGTGCTGACCTTTATTGTCATAACCCGTACACCAACTCACTTTGTTAAAACTGTACAAGTTCATATCTTCCTCTTGTTGCAACATGAACAATCATCTACCCCTCACTACCTCTAATTCCCCGGAAAAATGCAGTTATCATATCCGTCTTTTCTCTGCAATAAACTTTTTCAGAAAAATAGATTTTGGGCTTTTCAACACTTTCAACCTCCACCTCTAATTCTTCGGAAAAATGAGGGTTTCATGTCTGCACCTTGCTCTGCAATAAAACAGGCTCGTAATAGGGGTATTTTGCATAAGTTTTATACGCCACCGTAGACCATCATGCCGCAACTGAAAGTTTGAGGTAGACATTGCCAGTTATATACATTCCGTTTGTAATGATACTTAACATATTTTTGTGACTTATGGCCTATTAAAACAGCATTTAGCCTTAGTCCAATAATATCATGTACATTCTAGCTTATTTGCTCCAGTTTGTAAACATTATGAAGCAACTTTCTTCACAGAATGTCGAACTTTTTCCTATTTGTTTCTTTTATCATTACCATTATTTTACATAATCTCTATTCGCGCAAAAAAAAGGATTAGCAACCTTTCGAAAATGACACGTTCCTAATCCCCTTTTATTTTCCTATCCTATTCCATTTCTTTCCTTCTCAAAATATCAAACCTATCCAATTCCACGCCAAGATCAATCCACAATTTCTGCTTCGGATGCGGCGCACTCTCCATCTGGTTCCCTTCATCATCCCAGATCCCCTTCACCGTAACGCAGACATTCTCCCCATCCGGTTTCATCACTTCAATCTCTTCCCCAACTGAAAACTTATTCCTCTGCTCAATCGCATATCTGCTTTTTTCATTTTTCTCCCCAACAATCCCCAGATACGTATACTCCTTCACATACGTATTACTATCATAAATCTGGCTCTCATGATCCGGCTTCCCATAGAAAAATCCCGTAGTAAACTGCCTGTACGTACAGTTCGAGATCTGATCCCGATACCACTCCATATTCTCCTCATACTTCTTAGGGCTCTCCAGATAATCATCAATTGCCTTCCGATACGTCCTTGCCACCGTCGCCACATACAGCGCCGTCTTCATTCTTCCTTCAATCTTATAACTGTCAATCCCCGCATCCAACAAATCCGGGATATGCTCAATCATACAAAGATCTTTCGAGTTAAAGATATACGTCCCTCTCTCATTCTCATACACCGGCAGATACTCCCCCGGTCTGGACTCTTCCACGACCGCATACTTCCACCGGCACGGATGTGTACAAGCCCCCTGGTTCGCATCTCTTCCCGTGAAATAATTGGACAGCAGACATCTACCCGAGTACGAAATACACATCGCCCCATGAATAAACGTCTCGATCTCCATCTCCTCCGGAATATGCGCCCGAATCTCTTTGATCTCCGCCAGCGACAGCTCCCTCGCCGTCACAACGCGCTTCGCACCCTGCTCATACCAGAACTGATACGTTCCATAGTTCGTATTATTCGCCTGTGTACTGATATGCCGCTCAATCTCCGGGCACACTTCCATCGCAATCCGATACACTCCCGGATCCGAAATAATGAGTGCATCCGGCCCGATCTCTTTTAATTCGGCAAAGTAAGCGCGCACGCCCTCAAGATCCTGGTTATGTGCCAGAATATTCGCGGTGACATAGACCTTTACGCCATGCTCATGCGCAAACTCCACACCTTCTTTCATATCTTCCATCGAAAAGTTCTTCGCCTTCGCCCGAAGTCCGAAGACTTCTCCGCCGATATATACAGCATCTGCGCCGAAGATCACTGCTACTTTTAATACTTCCAGACTGCTGGCTGGAACCAGTAATTCCGGTTTTCTCATGTTGTTTCCTCTCTCTTCTCATGGCTTTTCATCGTAATCGCGATTCCATCTCCCAGCGGCACGACCGATGTCAGCAGCCCTTCATTGTGTGTCAGTTCAAATAAGTATTCCCGCATCCGTTTGTGGATCGTGCGGTTCCGGCGTTCCACGGCGAAGCGGGATTCGATGACGTCGCCGTCCTGCAGCACGTTGTCGGTGATCAGTACGCCGTTCTTATCAAGGACACGCAGGACTTCCGGCAGGAAGTGGATGTACTGTCCCTTAGCGGCGTCCATAAAGATAAAATCGTACGGGCCGTCCAGGGTTTTTAAGACTTCTGCAGCGTCTCCCGGGATCAGCGTGATGCGGTCAGCGAAGCCGGATTTTTCGAAGTTCTCCCGTGCGATCGGGATGCGTTTTTCGTAATTTTCTATTGTGGTGATCTCTGCGTCCGGTTCGCCGTACTGTGCCATGAAAACAGCAGAGAATCCTACGGCAGTTCCTACCTCCAGGATTCTCTTTGGCTGTTTCATCTTTAAGAATACTTTTAAAAAGCTCTGCATTTCACGGCGAATGATCGGCACTTTTGTCTGTTTGGCCGTCCGCTCCAGATTTTCCAGAAACGGGGTGTGGCCGGTGTCCAGGGAATTGATGTAGGTTACCATTCGTTCGTCTATTATCATGTAAGATTCCTCTTGTTTTGCAAACGTGCGTTATTCCGCAGACGGCTGTCCTTCGGTGTTGACGCCCGCCAGGATTTCCAGCATTTCATCGACGGTCTGTGCGGTGTTCAGCACGTAGGAACCGTCCTTGATGCCGCCGTAGTAGCCGGACAGGCGGTACTGGACTTCGAAAACCAGAAGGCTTTCGTCGATCAGTCCGTTGTCTTTCAGGAGTTCGCCAAGTTCTTTCGCCTCCATGCCGGAACGCACCTGTACGGTGACTTCCTTTCCTTTTCCTCTGGATGCGACTGGCTCCTCGGCAAACACGTCATGTCCAAACTGATATGAAGTTTTCGCTGCCAGAATGACCACAAGAATCACGCAGACGTAAATGAGCAGGCGCACGGTTCCTTTCGCACCTGTCAGCGCTGCGCGGTATCCGGCATCCCTTTTCTTTTCGGACATGGGCGCTCTCCTTTTGATTTTCGGTTTTAGATTTCCGGTACGCCGATGCGGATTTCTTCTGAAATACGGTCCTGCACCTTCTGTACCATCTTACAGACCTCAAGCTCCGCCTCAAGATAAGCGTTTGCCTTCTCGCTTTTGCAGAGTGCGTAGGAATCCCGCTCCAGGGAATCTACCGCATCGTAAAGGTCTACGTTTTCGGACTGCTGCAGTCGGTAGTTGCGGATTCGATAGTCGTCGACCCGGCTTTTTAAGTCCGGGTCTTTTTCAAGTTCCTCTTCCATCCACAAGTAATTCTGATATGCCCTGCTCTCCCTCATTTCTTCGATGAGCGCATCCAGACATTCTGTTACTTTGTCCATGGTATTTATGCCTCCATGATGATCGGAAGGATCATCGGTCTTCTCTTTGTTTTCTTCCATACATAATCGCCGAGGGCATCTTTGATCGTGGATTTGATCTTGCCCCAGTCGGAGATATTTTTGGAAAGGCAGCCATCCAGCGCCTCTTCTACAACTTCTCTTGCCTCGCCCATCAAATCCTCGGATTCGCGTACATAGACGAAACCGCGGGATACGATATCCGGGCCGGCCAGAAGCTGGTTCGTTCTCTTTTCGAGAGTCAGTACAACGACCATGATTCCGTCCTCGGACAGATGCTGGCGGTCACGCAGGACGATATTTCCTACATCACCAACGCCGAGTCCGTCGACCATGATGGCTCCGGTGTGGACTTTGCCAGTTACTGCTGCGCCGTCCTCATCGAGTTCCATGACATCACCGGAATACATGAGGAAGATGTTCTCTTTCGGGATGCCGAGACTCTGTGCTACTTCTGCGTGTGCCTTTAAGTGGCGGTACTCGCCGTGTACCGGAATGGCGTATTTCGGTTTTACCAGGGAGTAGATCAGTTTGATTTCCTCCTGGCAGGCATGTCCGGATACGTGAACGTCCTGGAATACGACGTTGGCACCCTGTGCAGACAGTTCGTTGATGACGTTCGAAACGGCTTTTTCATTTCCCGGGATTGGGTGGGAACTGAAGATCACGGTGTCGCCCGGCAGGATCGAGATCTTTTTGTGCAGGTGTGCCGCCATACGGGACAGTGCTGCCATGGACTCGCCCTGGCTTCCGGTAGTGATCAGGACAAGCTGCTCGCCGGTGTAGTTTTTCATCTGCTCCACATCGATCAGGGTATTTTCCGGGATATTGATGTAGCCCAGCTCCTGCGCGATGGAGATGATGTTGACCATACTGCGGCCTTCGATGACAACTTTACGGCCGTATTTATAAGCAGAGTTGATGATCTGCTGCACACGGTCGACGTTCGATGCGAAGGTTGCGATGATGATTCGGGAATTCTGATGCTCGGCAAACAGGCCGTCGATCGTCTTTCCTACGGTCCGCTCGGACATGGTAAAGCCAGGCCGCTCTGCATTGGTACTGTCGCACATCAGTGCCAGAACGCCTTTCTTTCCGATCTCTGCGAATCTCTGCAGGTCGATGACATCACCAAAGACTGGTGTGTAGTCGACTTTGAAGTCTCCGGTGTGGACAATAATGCCTGCCGGGGAGTAGATGGCCAGTGCTGCTGCATCTGCAATACTGTGGTTTGTTTTGATAAACTCAATGCGGAATGCGCCCAGGTTGATGGACTGTCCGTGTTTGATGATTTTCCGTTTTGTGGTACGGAGCAGGTTGTGCTCCTTTAATTTATTTTCGATCAGGCCAATCGTCAGTTTGGTGGCGTAGACCGGCACGTTCACTTCTTTTAAGATGTAAGGCAGGGCTCCGATATGGTCCTCGTGGCCGTGGGTGATGACGAAGCCTTTGACTTTGTCGATGTTTTCTTTCAGATATGTTACATCCGGGATGACCAGGTCGATACCGAGCATGTCGTCTTCCGGGAATGCAAGTCCGCAGTCTACGACGATGATACTGTCCTCATACTCGAAAACGGTGATGTTCATACCGATCTGTTCCAGACCGCCAAGCGGTATAATTTTTAATTTACTTCCATTATTCTTTTTCAAATAGCACCTCCGCGCATGTTTTCCAAACGATTCCGTTACCGGTACGGCTTCACGCACGCATCCCCTGAGCGTCACTTCAGGCTGATGGAGCATGTCCCGCACCTGCAGGATTTGCCCTTTAAAGCGCTGTCCCGGTCCCGCTTCGTCTGCGTCCCGGTATGGCTTCAAAACGGCTGGTTCAATAGGTGATGTCTGCCTCGTCATCCAACATGGAAGCAAATACGCCGGAAACGGCATCGAATTCGGTGTCGTCTTCTACCATAATATACTCTGCCTCTGCGTCGGTGTCGGTGGAGATATCCTTCAGAATATAGGCATTTGCCTCGTCGTCCTTTGAATCGGATACCAGAATATAGTTGACTCCATTGATTCTGGTCTGCTCTTCCACGTAAAATTCTTCTTTGCCGCCATCATCTGTTACAAATGTTATTTTTTCCATACAATATTCCTTTGTTCAGTTTTCCTGTGATTCCTTCTGATGGGAAAGATAGTCCAGATATCCCTGCAGGATAAAAACAGCTGCAATCATATCTACGTACTCCTTGCGGTTTTCCCTGCGGATTCCGGTTTCCATCATGGTGCGGTCTGCTTCGACCGTTGTCAGCCGCTCGTCCCACATGACAACGGGCAGACCTGTCCGTCTCTCCAGCATTTCTTTGAACTCGAGAGATTTTTCGGCCCGCTCTCCGATGTCGTTGTTCATATGTTTCGGGAAGCCGAGTACGATTTTTTCCACGCCGTACTCTTTTGCTATCTCTTCAATCCGGGCCAGCGTCTGACGCAGCTTATTCTCCGATTTTCTGCGGACAATTTCGATTCCCTGCGCAGTAAGACCCAGGGCGTCGCTGACTGCCACCCCTACTGTTTTTGAGCCGTAATCTAATCCCATTATTCTCATAGTAATTACGCTCACTTCCAGGATTCATTTTTGATGTACTCTTTTAACAGTTCCTCTACCAGCTCGTCACGCTCTACTTTCATGATCAGGCTTCTGGCTCCCTTAAAGCTTGTGATGTACGTCGGGTCGCCTGACATGATATAGCCTACGATCTGGTTGACTGGATTATACCCTTTTTCTACCATGGCGTTGTAAACGGTTTCGAGTACCTCTTTTACCTGAATCTCCGGCTCTGTTTTTACTTTAAAATATTGTGTGTTACTTAATCCTGACATTCTTTTCACGTCCTCGTATTTATTGATATCATTTATATTCTAATACATGTTATGGGAAATTTCAATCGTGAAATTGCCCAACTATTTGAATGTTACAGTTCACTGCATCTCAGCGAACTGTAACATTCAAAGCCCGCATGGAAAATTTTGCTTTGCGAAGGGGCGGCAGCTATTTCTGATGTTATTTTATCCCTGAAAACGCCGCATTATTCATATGAATTGGAAGTAAAAATCATTTCCAGGATTCTCTGGGCACAGGCGGTCAGGTCTTTTTCCTCGAGATACTGGTCATTTTCGGCACTCAGCGCATCCAGGATTTCGCGGCGGTCGGTGTCGGTTCCCGGCATCACAAGATCGTTTCCGGCAGCGATGCATTTTGCGGCAGAGGAGCCTCCGTCGGCGTTTGTTGTGGTCCAGTCTGTCATGATGATGCCGGCAAAGCCCCATTCCTTTCTTGCAGCGGTTGTGCACAGATCGTAGCTGTTGGCGGTGTGGACACCGTTTACCTTGTTGTAGGAGGTCATGATCGCCTTTGGCTGGGATTCTTTGATTGCAATTTCGAAGCCCTTCAGATAGATCTCACGCAGAGCGCGCTCGGAGACGATGCTCGATACGCCGCGGCGGTTTTCTTCCTGATTGTTGCAGGCGTAATGTTTGATGGTCGTTCCGACCCCGTACCGGCTCTGGACGCCTCTTGTGAGGGCTGCCGCCATTTTTCCGCTGACAAGCGGATCCTCAGAATAGTATTCGAAGTTGCGTCCGCAGAGCGGATTGCGGTGGATGTTCATGCCCGGTGCAAGCCATAGGGTCACGCCGAACTCCTCCAGCTCTGCGCCGATCATGCGGCCTACTTCCTCGAGAAGCTCTGTGTCGAATGTCTGCGCCAGAAGCGTTCCGACCGGGATCGCACTGCAGTACTGATAATAATCTTCTCCGTCGGTGTGGAGGAATTCGGTTCCAAAAATACGGTTCTCGAGACGCTGATACATGTTCATTTTGTAAACACTGCCGTCCGACGGATTTTTCTGATAATGGGAGGTGATGCGGATGCCTGCCGGCCCGTCAGCCAGAATGACATTGGCAACACCGTATTTTTCCAGCAAGGAGGCGGTTGTCTCCCCGGCTGCACCCGGTACGGTAACGGCAGCAACTCCGATGATTTCTTTGCTTCCGCTGCTGCTGCGGCCGCAGACAAGCGCCGTTTTTTCTTCCGGGGTCAGCTTCTGAGCGAGTTCGGCGGCTTTTTCCCTTGCCTTGCGCCGTCTTTCTTCCCATTTCGGCTGTTCTGCTCCACATTTGCAGTTTCCGACGTCCTCTTTCGCTTCTGTTGTTTCTGCTTCAAATTCACAGCCGTTGGCATCGCATTCCTTTGCTTCTGCTGCATTTGTTTCTCCGAATTTCAGAATTTTATACATTTCTTCGGCACTCTTTCCATCGCGGATCAGACCTTTTTCGTCCAGGAACAGCAGCGGGATTTCTGCTTTCTTTTCTTCCCACATCTGCTCCCGTTCTGCTCTCCAGCGCTCCTCTTGTTCCTCTTCCGGCTGAATTTCCTTTAATGCGTCGAGCAGCGGGCAGATGTTGGTCAGATGCTCGGTTTCCACGGTTTTATCAAGTGTCAGTCTCGCAGCCAGGGTTACATCCCGGCTTGAGGTTCCGACCAGAAAATCATAGTCTCCGGCCTCCATACAGTATACGGCTTTGCCTGTCCGGTAGGATTCCAGCAGGACAGTTGGTACCTTAAGGTGCAGTGTCTCGGATTCTCCCGGCTGCAGCAGTGCTGTTTTTCCAAAAGCGACCAGACGTTTTCTCTCTTTTTTCAGTTTTCCAAACGGGCAGGCAGCGTAAATCTGTACAACTTCTTTTCCGGCATAGGAGCCGGTGTTTGTTACTTTTACGGTTACTGTGATTGTTTTTGACTCTGCATCCGGCTTCCACGCTGCATTTTCTGTTGCTACGTCAAAGGTCGTATAGGACATTCCATATCCGAACGGCTGACGACTCCCACGGGCAAGCCCGTGGGGTTCTTACTACCAAGTTTAGCTTGTAATCGTACATCATTCTCAGACTTTGGAATACAAGTGTAAGTCTATTTGAGTAAGGACTTTTATTGCCGGGCAGTCCTACGACCACATTGACGGCAAATTTCTATCTTTTGATAAGGAAGTATCGTCAATCTCCCTAACGTATTTCATTTATGCTGTTTTTATTCCACTATTTAAAATTTTAATCTGATTCGCCTGAATCCATTCAATTAAGGCTTTTTCCCTCTTGTAATGTTTTTCAAATTCTGTTCTACATTTTGTTTTATTTATCTCTTCTATTTTATCATCGTAACAGTATAGTAAAAATGAGGAATACCAGTCTCGCTGTACCAATGTTCCATCCACTAAATGATACATTCTATCCGACAACTTCTTTTTGACATAAGCATCTGCGGTATGGTCATATTGACTTGCTCTATAATTGCTCGCCACTTCTATATATCTGCCACCAGACACTTCAAATTTCTTTTCTATTGTCGTTTGAAATCCACCAGGGCATCGATTCTTTATTGATTTACCGAAACGCTTTTTCTTGTTAAACTTACCTTTATTGTTTTTCGTAGTCTCTTTCGCTCGTTTCATAAGTTTACTGGCATTTTTAGGCTCTGTAATCAACACATCTCCAAGGCTTCTTAGATAGTTGGCATCTTCATTTATCGCAAGCTGTCTGTTTCTTTCATTAATACGGCATAATTCTGCGTGTTTCGCTTTCAGTCTTTTATAATGATTCGAGTATTTCCAAATCTTTCGACCTTTTTTAATCGTACCATCCTTATTATAATTCTGTGGATTGGTCGCTCGTCTGCTTCTATCCATTGCACAATAATAAATTCTTTCTAATCGCTCGGATTTTTGAATACTGTTCCCTCTTTCGGATAAGTTTTTAAGACCAACCTCCGTATCCGATGTATAAGCAACGGTCTGCGTTCCAATATCCGCACCAATGATACCTTTTCCAAATTTATGCCTTGGATTCCCAAATCTGTCATATTTCGGTTTTGCTTTCCCCTCAATCGTTAAGTGCAAATACACTCTGTATTTCCCACGAATCAACTTTGGTACAAGCGTAGCATAGCAGGGTCTGTAAGTATTGATACAATACGCTTTCTCTGCAAATATCTGGATTGCTTTCTTATCTATTATTTCAGGTTCAGCAAGGTAATCCAAAACAGCGTGAATTTCATCCGATTGAAATCTATCTTTCAGTTGTATTCCAAACGTAGATTTACCAAATTTAAATTGCAATTGATTCTCTTTCACAGAAATTGGAATCCCACGATTCCTTTGTTTGGCTCGAATACAGGGCAACACTCCATATTTAGAAAAGTGGAGTGTCTTACCATTTGCATATAAGCATTTTTCTATCCCTCTCCAAACATCTTCGGCTTTTGTAAGTGCAAATATAGCATCAATCCCATATTTTTTACCGATTGGTATCATAGATGTTCTACAATCATCCCATGTAACATGATATTGCTTTTGCATTTCATTCAGCTGACGGGCAAGTACTTTTCGTTTCTTTTTCTCTTCTGTAGCACCATAAAGTTTCCGTACTTTCCGATACCTTTTCGTACGGATAAGCTGGTCGTAATTCTTTCTCATAAGACCAACCAGTTCATTTCCTGCTTTTCGAATCTTATCAGAAAGAGCTACCACCTTTTGTATATCAGAAAAAGACATATCGGTTTCTACGACCAGGATATGTCTGTCAGAATGTTTATGAAATTGTCTTAGGCTTTTCTTATATTCCTTCTCATTCATGACTTTTCTGTTCCTCTATATACTGCATTACTGTTGCTTCACTTATCTGTCCCACTGTAGATATAAAATATCCCCTCGACCATAAAACACCACATCTTGCATAAAACCGTTTCAGTGTTGGATATGCCTTAAATAATTCAATCGCACTTTTACTTTTGAGTGCTCTAACCACATCGCAGGGAGCGACTGTTTGTGGCACATCTACAAAAATATGGATATGGTCCGGCATTACTTCAAGTGCTTTAATTCTATATCCGTAATCCTCGCATATTTTTTGTAGTATCTGTTTGAGAGTCATATCTGCTTTCCCATGTAATACAGAAAATCTAAATTTTGGACACCAGATAATATGATATTGTATCAGATACTTGCAATGCGAAGCACTATGATAGGGTTTCCTGCTCATCATTCTGTTCTCCTAACTGATACTTTTCCTGAATTCCTCGACGCATTAAATCAAGAAATGTAATTGTTTTCCCTTCCTCAACAGAATAGATACGAGCAATATTTTCCAGTTCTTTTTTCCACTCCATAGGAATTGAAATGTTAATTTGTACATTGTTTGATTTCGGTCTTCCCATGCACTTAACCTCCTTTTTATCTATGCATATATTATACATCTATTCTATGTAAAAACCAAGTAAAAAATATGTGGCTTTCATCCCACAGGCAAACCTATGGGTTTTCGCCACTAATTTATAACCTCTCAGACACGTATACTGTTATCGAAAAGCTTGTAGATTGAATTTTTTCCGCCATTGCCCTATACTATAGCAAACCTCTTAAATAATGCAGTCCCTTTACAGCGGTGATAAAATATAGT
>ERZ1673750.330-NODE-330-length-40930-cov-5.045627_pt1 | contig 40930 bp, 33 predicted proteins | sample MGYA00580203_ERZ1673750 | MGnify/ENA primary metagenome ERZ1673750 (study PRJEB41218, sample SAMN15661763) | gut metagenome | host: Homo sapiens | place: Canada: London | collected 2015-08-20/2019-03-30 | study: EMG produced TPA metagenomics assembly of... | reverse complement strand
GCAGCGCTATGGCGAGGTTGTCCCCGCAGGCATCCTCTACATGCCGGTGAAAAGCACGCCCGCCACGCTCGGGCGGAATGCGACACAGGCTGAAATTGACAAGGCACGCGCCAAAGCATGCCGCATGAGCGGGATGGTGCTTGACCACTCCCTGGTGATTGACGGCATGGAGGACGATGGTAAAGGCATCTTTATCCCCGTCCGCCGGGAAAAGGACGGCGGCGTGAAAGGCACGCTCATCAACCTCACACAGCTCTCCCGCCTGCAAAAAAAGATGGATGGCATTTTAACGGAAATGGGCGAAAGCCTACATCGGGGCGAAATTGGCGCTGTGCCAAGCTTTGGAGCAGGATACGACCGCGTGTGCGACTGGTGCGACTATAAAAGCGTGTGCGGATATGAGCCGGGCGCGCCTGTGCGGCCCATTGAAAAGCTAACGCACGCCCAGTCGCTCGAACGCCTGGAAAAGGAGGAAACGCGCCATGGCTGAACGCGAATGGACGCCGGATCAAAAAAATGCGATTGAAGCGCGCGGCGGCACGCTGCTTGTCAGCGCGGCGGCAGGCTCCGGCAAAACGGCGGTGCTCGTCGAGCGCGTCGTCCAGCGCCTGCTCGATCCGATAAACGGATGCGATGCTGATCGTCTGCTCGTCGTGACCTTCACAAAGGCCGCGGCGGCTGAGATGCGCGAGCGCATTTCCGCCGCGCTTTCCGCACGGCTTGCCGCTAGGCCGGACGACGCGCGGCTATTGCGCCAGCAGATGCTGCTGCCCTGCGCCGCCATCTGCACGATCGACAGCTTCTGTAATGATCTCGTGCGCGAAAATTTTCATCGGCTCGACCTTGCGCCGGATTATAAAATTCTTGATGCGGGGGAACTCACGCTCCTACGCAGCGAGGCGATGGACATCGCGATGGAAGAGTTTTATCAAAAAGGCGATCCCGCCTTTACAGAGCTTTTGGAGCTGGTGCGCAAGGGGCGAGACGACGCAGAATTGACGGAAACAGTAAGCCGCCTTTACGACTATACGCAGGCTTATCCTTTCCCGGAGGAATGGATCCAGCACGCCCGCGCGCTTTGCCGGGCGGATCTTCCAGAGCAGGAAAACCCTTGGATGGCGGAAATCCGTGCCTATCTCGCGCAAGCGCTCGCATTTGCCCAACACACGGCGCAAAGCGCGCGCGCCCTGTTGGAAACAGAGCCTGCCCTGTGTGAAAAATATGCCCCAGCCTTTGATAGCGACCTTAACGCCCTTACCCGCGTGCAAGCGGCCCTGACCGGCGGATGGGATGCGCTCTGCGACGCGTTAAATGCCATTTCATTTGTGCGCATGCCGAACGCGCCGCGGGAATATGCAAATTCCCCCATCAAGGCCGCTGCGAAGGAGAGCCGCGACCGCGTGAAGGATACGGTTAAAAAAATGCAGGAATCGCTCTGCGCCAATGCGGCGGAAAACGCGGAGGATATGGCCTATCTTGCCCCGCTGCTGAATCAGCTCTTTGATCTGACCCTGCGTTTTTCAGAGGAATTCACACGCCTCAAGCGGGGCAGGCATGCCGCCGATTTTTCCGACATTGAGCACATGGCGCTCTCCCTGCTCGTGGAACGAAAAGGCGGGACACTCTGCCGCTCCCCGCTCGCGCAGGAGCTTTCCGCCCGGTATGAGGAAATCCTTGTGGATGAATACCAGGATACCAACGAGGCGCAGGATCTGCTCTTTCGCATGCTGTCCCGCGAGGAAAGCAACCTCTTCCTAGTGGGGGATGTAAAGCAGAGCATCTACCGTTTCCGCCAGGCGATGCCGGAAATCTTTCTGCACCGGCGGAATAGGCTTCCGCCCTATGTGCGCGGAAATTATCCCGCCCGCATCACGCTCGGGTGCAATTTTCGCTCCCGCAAAGGCGTGACGGGGATGGTAAACTTCCTATTTCGCCAGCTCATGAGCAGGCAGCTCGGCGAGATGGAATATACGCAGGAGGAAGCGCTCGTACCCGCCGCCCCCTACCCTGAGCGCCAAGATCCGGATTGCGAAATCCACCTGCTCGATGCAGGCGATAAGGGCGACGATAGCGCCGCCGTGTATGAAGCGCGCTATATCGCCGCCCACATCAATCGCCTGCTGCGCGAAGGGCTGACCGTACAGGATGGCGGCAAGGCTCGCCCCGCTCGCCGAAAGGATTTCTGCATTCTGCTGCGCGGCGTAAAGGGCCGGGCGAATACCTATGTGCAGGAGCTTGCGCGCTGCGGCGTGCCCGCATGGGCGGAGCTTTCCGGCGGATTTTTTGATACTACAGAAATTCGCACAATGCTCTCTCTGCTGCGTATTCTAGATAACCCCTTGCAGGATGTGCCTGTGCTCGGCGTGCTCTTTTCCCCTATCTATGGATTCACGCCGGACGAAGCGGCGGCCCTGCGGGAAACACAGCGGCACATGCCGCTCTACCGCTGCCTGACGCAGGCAGCAAAGCAGGGCAACCAAAAATGCGCCGCCTTCCTTTCGCAGCTCTCCTTCCTGCGGCGGCTGAGCGCCACGCTGCCGGCTGAAGCGCTCCTGCGCCGTATCTATGAAGAAACCGGTTACCCTGCCCTTATCCAGGCGATGGATGGCGCGCAGCAGCGCGCAGCCAACCTCCAGCTGCTGCTCTCCTACGCCGCGAAATATGAAGCGGCAGGCCATCAGGGATTGACCGGCTTTATCCGTTTCATTGATCGGCTGGAAGAGCAGCAGGCGCAGCTCTCCGCAGCCTCCGCCGTTTCTGAATCAGCAGACGTGGTGCGCGTGATGAGCATCCACAAGAGCAAGGGGCTTGAATTCCCTATCTGCATCCTGGCGAACTGCGCAGGCGCGTTCAACCCATCCGGCCGTAATCAGCGGCTGCTACTGCACGCAAAGCTCGGCGCAGGGCTGATGCGGCGAGACGAGGGCACGCTGCGGCTCTTTTCCACCCTGCCGCACACAGCCGTCCGCCTCGCCTCAGAGCGCAGCGAGCTCAGCGAAGAGCTGCGCGTTTTATATGTTGCTCTGACTCGCGCGCGGGAAAAGCTGCTGCTTGTGATGACCATCAAGAACCCGGCGCAAAAACTATCCTCTCTCGCCGCCTCTCTTGGCGAGCAAGCGGCGGTTTCGCCCTTCGCCGTGCGCAGTGCAAAAAGCTATGCGGATTGGCTGCTCGCCGCAGCCCTGCGCCACCCGGACGCCGCAGCCCTGCGCGCTCTCATCCCAGAGCGGGAAATTCCCCTGCTGGAGGCTGATTTCCCACTGCGCACATCCGTTTGCCCCGCCCCGCCGGCAATCGAAGAAACCGCAGCGCTCCCCACACAGGAGCTGTCGCCCGACCTGGCTCTGGAGGAAGAAATCCGCCGCCGGATAACGTATGTTTACCCTTATGCCGCCCTATCCCGCAGCGTGGCAAAACGCGCCGCCTCCTCATTGGGGGAACGGGAGCTTTCCTTTCCTATGATCGGCGTATCCCGCCCCTCCTTTTTGGAGAAAGAGGGTCTTTCCCCTGCCGAACGCGGCACGGCGCTGCACAAATTCATGCAGTTCTCTGATTACGATCGGGCGCATGAAAACCCAGGTGCGGAGGTGGAGCGGCTTGTGCAGCATGGCTTCCTCTCCGAAGCAGAGGGCAAGGCTGTGGATCAAAAACGTGTTTCCGCCTTCTTCCAGAGCGCACTTGCAAGGCGGATGCTGCAAAGCGAAACGCTGCTGCGGGAATATAAATTTACCTTTTTCCTCCCGGCGGGCGAATGCGACGAAGGGCTACCGGCTGAAGTCGCCAACGAGCAGGTGCTTGTGCAGGGCATTGCGGACTGCGTTTTTGTGGAGAACGGGCGGCTTGTTATCGTCGATTACAAAACCGACCGGGTGAGCGATGAGGCGGCGCTTGCCGGGCGCTACCGGGCACAGCTCTCGGTTTACCGCAGGGCATTGGCGGAATGCATCGGCCTGCCCGTAGGGCAAACGCTTCTGTATTCCTTTCATTTGGGCAAGGAGATTGAATGCCGCTGACAGGCGCAAACGAAATATAAAAAACGCTCCGGACGCCCTGACATTCGGGCATTCGGAGCGAAAGCATTTTGCCATAGAACTGGATGGCGCTTATTTTTTAATAATCTGGAACCGGTCCTCCAGCAACAGCCAATTCTGCGGAAAATCCCACCCCAGTTTCCAATAGCTGACGCCTCGCAGGCTCAGCTCCTTGAGCAAATCGAACTTTGCCTGGATGGATCTTGCATCTTCAAACCAGACGACATGCTGTTTTTGTGAGGCGTCGCGGTAATAGAAAAAGGGCGCCTGGGCCGTATAGTCATATTCGATAAAGGCATGATTTTCCCTGGCAAGGGAAATCGCGGTTTGAGGGCTGATCGCGCGCGCATAGGCTCCGCCTTTCACAAAGGGCAGCGTCCAATCATAGCCATAGAGGTTTTGGCCCATCATTATTTTATTGGCAGGTATTTCTGTTTAGGCGTATTCCAACACCTGACGCACCGGCCCAATAGGCGATACTGCCATAGGCGGCCCGGCACTATACCCCCACTCATAAGTCATAATCACCACAAAATCCACAATTTCTCCGTGGGCTCGATAGTCATGCGCCGTATACCATTGGCCTGTTTGGGAAGCGCTGGTCTTGGGGGCCAGCGCAGTGGATATTAAAAGCCGCTCCGCATGGAGCCGTTGCGCCGCCTTTTTCAGAAAAGCGTTATAAGGCTCCCTGTCTTCCGGCCGCAGATACTCAAAGTCAAAATGAATATCCTGAAAGCCATATTCCCCTGCTGCCTCAATGATATGATCCAGCAAAACATCCTGGACGGACGTATCATTCAGGATCGCTTCGCCCACCGCATCGCTGAACTGCCCGTTTTCAAGATTGGTGACCGCCATCATCAGCACTGCCCCGCTGCCCGCTGACGCGCCCTTGATCGGGGAAACATCAAACGTGGCGAGGCTTCCGTCAGGCCTCGCTTCAAAGCTGAAAGGGGCCAAATAAGTAAGCAAAGGCGCATGCTCAACCACGGCAGAAGTGGCTGCATCTGTAAAGCGCCCGTTTACAGCCTCCACATAGGCATTGGATTCCACAGGCGTTTTCGGCGCGGGCGGAATATACAGGCGAAAACCAATTTGCAGCGGATCGATTGGATTGATTGCATTCATTTGGGCAAGCCTTAAATGGTTGACGCCGAATCGTCGGCCGATTTTGTAAAGAGTATCCCCCGGCTGCACAAAATAATACATACCCGTAATAGGAATCACAAGCGCTTGGCCAATCACCAACGTTTGAATCGGATTGATCTGATTCGCTGCTGAAAGATCAGCAACGGAAATGCCATAAGTCCTCGCAATGCCATAAAGCGTCTGGCCGGATTGTACAACGTGAATTTGCATAAACCCATCACCTCCTGAAAGCATTTTATTCAAAAAAGAGGAAATCGGTTCCAAAAATTAAGGCTCTGCGGTTGCATTATGGGGATGTCCGGCCCTACATTTTCATGAATAAAAGAACAACTGAAAGTGGCTGAGGGATTAATTCGGTGTTGACGATTTCATTTCGTTCATCCTTGCATTCTCCTCCGCTGCCCGGTATAATAGTATATTTGTATGGCAAAAACACCGCAGCGCCCCTGCGGAGAGAGAAGAGTGCTTTGATGACTGCTAAAACCAAGGAGAACCTTTCCGTTGCGGCGCGCGTGTGCGTTGCGCTCATGATCCTGCTGCTCATTATCCTCAATTACGACCGGCTGACGCACATTGATATGCGCGCCCTGGTGGATCTGGCACCGAATTTTGCGGCGGCCGTGTTCATGCTTCTGGGCGTCTATTTCGTCAAATCCGTTTTGTTCGTCATCCCCGCTTCCCTGATCTACGTGTCCATCGGCATGGCCTTTGATTGGCCCACGGCCTGCCTGATCAATATGGGCGGCATCCTGCTGGAGGTTTTCACCACCTATCTGCTGGGCCGTTTTCTCGGTGGGAACCGAGTGGAACAGCTCCTGCGCAAAAAGAAGGGCGGTGAAAAGTTATTAAACCTTGATTTGCAGGATAAACCGGGCTTTATCTTCCTCGTCCGGTTTGTGCCTGCCTTCCCGATTGATTTTACCAGCCTATTCTTCGGCGCATTTACAAAGCCACGGATTTTTCCGCTCTATCTTCTAATGTCCCTCTTAGGGCTGGCGCCCCGTGTGATCGCCTTTACGATCCTAGGCGACCAGATTTACGACCTGATTCCCATGCGTTTTGTCATCACCGCCTGCGTGATCGCCATCCCGGTTGGGGTTGTGGTTTATCTGATCCGACGGGCTGTGAAAAAAAAGAAAGCGAATCAGTGAGAAAATAGACGGGCGGCCAGCGCAAAAAGTGCGTTTCAGCCGCCTGCTTTTTTGTGCCGTTTTTCGCTTGCGGGTGGGCCGGACATGCAGTATAATAGCCCTAAACAATAGCGTTTGATGCATTGGTGAGCTTATGAAAACACGGATTTGAGCTAACACCCTGCGGTCGCTCCACACAGTGCACCTCTACTCTGATTCCTCACAACAATAAACAATGAAAGCCGGAGCTCCGGCTTTTTCAGAAAGGATGGTTTTCTTATGGCAAACATCATTGCAAGCCCCACCCGCTATATCCAAGGCAAAGGCGAACTGCAAAACCTGCGCCAGCATGTGGAAATGCTCGGCAAAAAGCTGTTTATCCTCACCACTGCCTCCGGGCAGGCACGCGTTGCACCCGCGATCAATGCAAGCGTTGCAGGCTCCGACTGCACCGCGGTTTATGAGCCCTTCCACGGCGAATGCAGCCAAAGTGAAATTGACCGTGTGGTGGCCGATTTTCAGGCGTCCGGCTGTGATCTGATCGTCGGCGTCGGCGGCGGCAAAACGCACGACACCGCCAAGGCTGCCGCACATTACGCGGGCTGCCCCGTTGTGATCGTGCCGACAATCGCCTCCACAGACGCGCCTTGCAGCGCCCTCTCCGTGATTTACACGGACGGCGGCGTTTTTGACCGCTATCTTTTCCTGCCTGCCAGCCCGAATGTTGTGCTGGTTGATACGGAAATCGTCAGCAAAGCACCGGCGCGCCTGCTGGTTTCCGGCATGGGCGACGCGCTGGCAACCTATTTTGAAGCGCGCGCCTGCCAGCGCTCTAACGCAACCAACTGTGTAGGCGGCAAAACGACGCTCGCCGCCATGGCGCTGGCACGGCTCTGTTATGATACCCTGATGGCGGATGGGCGCAAGGCCGCCGTCGCCGCCAAGGCGGGCGCCTGCACCAAAGCGCTTGAAAACATTGTGGAAGCAAACACCTATCTCTCCGGCATTGGTTTCGAGAGCGGCGGCCTTGCAGGCGCGCACGCCATCCACAATGGCCTGACCGCCATCCCCGAAACCCATGCCTTTTATCACGGGGAGAAGGTCGCCTTCGGCACGCTCGTCCAGCTTGTGCTGGAGGACGAGCATTTTGAGCAGATTCAGGAGGTCGTACGCTTCTGCACAGACGTCGGCCTGCCCACCACACTCGCCGACCTCGGCATTGCGGAAATTAAGCCGGAGCAGATTCACGCCGTGGCGGAGCTCGCATGTGCGCCCAGCGATACGCTTGGCAACATGCCCTTTGCTGTCACACCGGACGCTGTTTATGACGCGATCCTCGGCGCGGATGCGATTGGTCGGAAATACAAGGAGCTCCACGCTTAAACGGAGAATGCTGATCTGTAAACCACAAAGGGGCCTGCCGCGCGGCAGGCCCCTTGTTGCTAAAATTGATACAACGGAGATTCTTTATGCAAGAAAACAAATATGACAACCCAGTTTTTTTTGAAAAATACAGCCAAATGTCCCGCTCTAGGGAAGGATTAAGCGGCGCCGGCGAATGGGAGACGTTAAAAGACTTGCTGCCCGACTTTGCCGGCAAGCGCGTGCTCGACCTCGGCTGCGGCTATGGCTGGCACTGCATCTATGCCATGGAGCAGGGCGCGATGAGCGTCACGGGGGTCGACCTCTCTGAAAAAATGCTCGAGGTGGCCCGTGAGAAAACGCACTTCCCGCAGGCGCGATACCTCCGTATGCCAATTGAGGAAATCAACTTTGCAGAAAATAGCTTTGATATTGTGCTCAGCTCGTTAGCCCTGCACTACGTCGCGTCGTTTGATGCGGTGGCAAAACGAGTCAATCGCTGTCTTGTTGCGGGCGGTTCGTTTGTTTTCTCCGCAGAGCATCCCATTTTTACCGCATACGGTACGCAGGACTGGTATTACGACGCGGACGGCAAGATTCTGCATTTCCCTGTGGACAATTATTTTTACGAGGGTAAGCGTACGGCGCATTTTCTGGGGGAAGAGGTGGTCAAATATCACAAAACACTGACGACCTATCTCGATAGCCTATTGACTAACGGCTTCGAAATTCAGCGCGTTGTGGAGCCACAACCGCCGGCGCATATGATGGAGCTCGAAGGGATGCGGGATGAAATGCGCAGGCCGATGATGCTGATTGTTGCGGCAAGGAAGCAATAGTGTATCAATGGAACCCATAAAAAATAGCCGGTAGCTAGCTGCTCGCGTAAGCGATACGTCTCTCTATGATCTATGTGGTGATGGCGGGCTTTGTTTTGTTACTCGCTTCGCTTTGTCATAAAAGCTACCGGTGCTCAATAGAATCGAATATAGCTTGATTTTATCATTAAAACAAAAAGAAGCCCCCGATTTAATCAGGGGCTCTCAGCGGCAATCTGCTCTTTATTTTATATAAAACGCGCTTTTGCGCGCATCATTCCCACCGGCCAATCCTGGATGGGAGGCTTAATCGCCTCCGCCATCCATTCGACATACCGTCGTATCAGGATGTTATCGCAAATCCAGGATTCAACCGATGAAACCCTTGCCGCTCTCCGCCTGCATCAGTGCAGCCAGCTCCAGCGTTTTGCGCAGCCTCTTCCAGCCGCCCATGCGCTTGCTGTGAATCAGCTCATTAAGCGTTCTCTGCTCACTGATGTGCAGATCAGAAGTTCTCTCCATCATTACCAATCACTCCTTTCCTTTGTTCTGGTTTTAGTTTACTACAGTATATCCATCTTGTCAAGTAATGTTGCACAACTATATAGCCTATCATTTGTGCATATTGACTAACACGCATCGATTCACTCTCTTTTTCATTTCTTCCAGTTGTATTCTCGTCTACTCATTTCATTTATGAGATTTGTACAATTCAATCGTTAAATTTCTGTAACAATCGACAATTGTTAATTTTTTGTTTCAAAACCGCATGGAAAAGTTTGTGAAATTTTTACCATCAAAAAGGGGCTGCTGCGAAATGCCTTGCATTTTGCAGCAGCCCCTTTTAAAAAAACGTTTTTGCCTCATACAGGCAAATTTCAGGCTTTGAACGCCCAAAACCACGGTTTTTCTCATGGCAAATTTCCGAAATGAGTGTTTTGCAACGCGCCCTTTACATAGCGTCTACTAGCCCATATCTGCTCTTTTTTAGCCTGGCAATGCTTCACATAGGGCGGCAAGCTCCTCCATGGAAAGCTTTTCTGCCCGAACATTCCCTTCCAGCCCCGCGATTTCAAGCGCAGCGGCCACATCGCCTTTCTGAAGTGCCATTCCCGCGCTGATTGCATTCAGCGCTGTTTTACGCCGCTGCCCAAAGGCTGCCTTGACCATGCGGAAAAACTTTTTTTCATCTGTTACCGCAACCGCTGGAGCTTGCCGGATTTGCAGGCGGATCACCGCGCTATCCACATTCGGCGCAGGGAGAAAGGAACCGCGCGACACGGAAAACAGCTTTTCTGCTCGCGCATAATACTGCACCGCAACCGTCACTGCGCCTGCCTCCCTGCTGCCAACCGGGGCGCAAAGCCGTTCGGCTGCTTCCTTCTGCACCATAACAATGATGGAGCGAAACGGCAGCCGCTCCTCCAACAGCCGCATGATCACAGGCGAAGTAATATAATAGGGAAGGTTTGCACAAACGGACACCTCCATCCCCGCGAACTGCTCCTTCAAAATTGTGCGCAGATCCGCTTTCAAAATGTCTTCATTGACAATTTCCACATTGCCAAAATCCGAAAGCGTTTCTGCAAGCACGGGGAGCAGCCGCCGGTCAAGCTCCAGTGAAACGACCTTACGCGCCCGCCGGGCCAGCTCGGCCGTCAGCACGCCGATGCCGGGCCCGATCTCCAGCACGCCCTGACCATCCGCGCCGCAGCTTTCCGCCATCTGCGGGCAAACGGTGGGATTCACTAAAAAATTTTGCCCCAGCGCCTTTGAAAACGTAAACCCGTGCCGGGAAAGCACCTCCCGCACAACGCCGATATCTGTTAAACTCTGCATGCCAATTCCCTTTCCACCCGCTTTACAGCAACCTTGAATGATTGATCAGCAGCTCAAATTTCAGGCCGAGATAATCCGCCGATTTTTTACACAGCATCATGCGGTCGAGGAAAATTTCAAAATAATCCATCACAGCGCAGATTTCCGTATCAATCTTCATCCTTAAGATGATTGTTTTTTCCTCCGTATCAATTTTCAGCTCCGCCTTTTGCACGGCAAAATTCACGCGGTCGTGAATATCGGAGCTCACCGTCTCCTGGTTGCGCACACGGGAGCGGCGCACGTCGCTCTTATCTGCGAGGATCAACGCCGCGGCAATCGGGCTGACTGCGGCGGCCGTTTTCTCATCATGGTGGCCGATCGCGGAGACAATCTGCGCCGTTTCATCCGGCGAAAAGCCAAGGCGGGAAAGAATCTGGAAGGCGAGGCATGCGCCGTTCTGCGCATGGTAATGGCGGTTGACGAGATTTCCAATATCGTGCATATAGCCTGCAATCTGTGCGAGCTCGCAGGTGCGCGCATCGTAACCCAACTCCCGCAAGATGCGTGAAGCAATGTCCGACGTGCGCAATGCGTGGGGAAAGCCGTGCTCCGTGAAACCCACCGCGCCTAGCACCTCATTGCTGCGCTCAATATACGTTTTAATTTCAGGATTTTTCCTAATTTCTTCAAAAGTCAACATGCTTTTTCCTCTCATGATGTGATAAACTCCCTATTGGTTTTCCCGCTTCCCTGCGCTATAATGAATACAGGGCAAACGGAAACCCAGCCCTATTTTCAAACACCAGGGAGGAGTTTATGATGACGATTCTGGTCACTGGCGGCGCCGGCTATATCGGCAGCCACACCTGCATTGAATTGCTCAAGGCAGGCTATGAGGTTATTATACTCGATAATTTCTACAACAGCAAGAGGGAAGTCCTTCGCCGCATCGGCGAGCTAAGCGGTAAAGAATTCGGCTTTTATGAGTGCGATATTCGTGACCGCGCCGGGCTCGACCGCATCTTCCAGAAAGAGAAGATCGACGCGGTCATTCATTTCGCCGGGCTGAAGGCGGTCGGCGAATCCTGCGTTAAGCCGCTGGAATACTATGAAAACAACGTCGGCGGCACGGTCACACTCTGCGAAGCAATGCGCGACGCAGGTGTGAAAAAAATGGTGTTCAGTTCCTCCGCTACTGTATATGGCATGAACAACCCTTCCCCACTGCGCGAGGATATGCCCGCGGGCGGCACGACGAACCCCTACGGCACCACAAAGCTCATGATCGAGCAGATCCTTCAGGATCTTTACCAGTCCGATCACGAATGGAGCATCACTCTGCTGCGTTACTTCAACCCCATCGGCGCGCACAAAAGCGGCCGCATCGGGGAGGATCCAAATGGCGTCCCGAACAATCTCATGCCTTATATTACACAGGTGGCCATCGGTAAACGACCACAGCTTCAGGTCTATGGCGACGATTACGACACGCCGGATGGAACGGGCGTGCGCGACTATATCCATGTAGTCGACCTGGCCCTCGGCCATGTGAAGGCTGTTGAAAAATGCGCGAAAAAGAATGGCGTTGATATCTACAACCTTGGCACCGGCGTTGGCTACAGCGTGCTTGACGTGGTGCATGCCTTTGAGAAAGCTTCCGGCGAAAAAATCCCCTATCAGGTAACCGACCGCCGCCCAGGCGATATCGCCACCTGCTACTCCGACCCCTCCAAAGCGGCGAAAGAACTCGGATGGAAGGCCGAACGCGGCATTGAGGAGATGTGCGAGGATAGCTGGCGCTGGCAGAAGCAGAATCCGAACGGTTACCCGGATGAAGCTTAAAAAATTGCGCTAAAACTGCTGCCCGGCCTTCAGGTAGCAGGGGCGGCCGTATGCGGAATCGCCAAATAGCACCGGCTGCAAAGTGACCGTACGATTTTTCGTATTATTTTGATCGGGTGAGCACCTACCGTATGCAAGGCTGAAAAGCAATTGCATACGGTTTTTTTGTGGCTATCCAATCCATGGCTCTGGGAGGGGACGCAATGATTTTAACAGGAAACAAGCCCAAAAAGGCTCGGAGCGGCATTGCATGCACGCTGATCCGATTCAGCCTGCCGCTGATCTTCAGCGGTATATTACAGCAGCTTTATAACTGGGCGGACGCCTTCATCGTTGGTAATGTGGAGGGAGAGCTAGCCTTGGCGGCAATCGGGGCAACCGGGACGGTCGTCAACTTTTATCTAATGGCGATCACCGGCTTTACAATTGGGCTCGCCATTCTGTTCGCCCAAAAATTTGGCAGCGGTGAAAACGCAGCTATCCCGAAAATACTCGCGGCCTTCTCAATTCTGCTCGGGCTCAGCTTTGTCCTGCTGGCCGCGGTGGGAATTGGGCTTACCTCCCCTCTGCTGCGCCTAATGCATACCCCGCAGGATACGATAAAACCGGCAGAAAGCTACTTAAAGATTATTTTTACCGGCGTTCCCTTCCTCGCCGTATATAATGTTTATTCTGCTGCGCTGCGTGGAATTGGCGACAGCCGCGCGCCGTTTTTAGCAATTCTTTTCTCTTCTATTTTAAACGTCGCGCTGGATCTGCTCTTTGTTGCCTGGCTGCATTGGGGCGTGGAGGGGGCTGCCGCCGCAACGGTCCTTACCCAGGCGGCAATGACGATGTTTTTGATCGCCTACGCCGCCCGAAAACACGCCCTGCTGCGCTTGCGCACCGGTATAGATAGGAGGGAACGAGCCTTGCTGATGCAGGGGGTGCGATTGGGGCTACCGCCCATGATCCAATCCAGCATCAGCGCATTTGGAAGCCTCCTGCTGCAAAATTTTATGAATGGTTTCGGCACTCAGACTGTAGCTGCGATCACTACGGCATACCGTGTGGATTCCATTATCCTGCTGCCGATTATCAACCTCGGGTCCGGCATTTCCACCATCGTCGCTCAGAGCTATGGCGCGGGTAAAAAAAGGCGCGTACAAAAAACATTCGCAGTCGGCACGCTTATGATGGCGGCGGTTTCCCTCCTATTGACGGGATTAGTCATCCCAACCGGCGGCCCGATCATTAAGCTGTTTGGCGTTGGGCCGGAGGCCACCGCCATCGGGCAGAACTTTTTCTACCACATCGCCTGTTTTTATGTGGTGTATGGCCTAGCCACCGCAGCCAGAGGTTATTTGGAGGGAGTGGGGGATGTGCTTTATTCTAGCATTGCGGGCATTGTGTCGCTGGTTTCACGCATTCTCGCTTCGTATGCAATGGCCGCGCGCTATGGAAATTTGGTGATCGCCTATGCTGAGGCGTTCTCCTGGGGCGTGTTGCTGGTATTATACTTAATTCGTCTGGTATGGAAAAGGAGCAGCCTGTGCAAGCCTGAGGCCTGACGGCAGCTCATTTCACAAAAGCTGTGATCGCACTAGGCAACCTATTTTTTTCTTACGGCGTAGGGGCTCCAGCATCAACTGCGAACCTGCTTCCGATGCAATACCCGCCTGAATTACGCCGAATAAACCCACATAACCTCCCGCATCCAGCCGGGAAAAAGGCCGTCCCCCTGCGCAGCAAATCTGCTACGCGGTGGACGGCCTTTCCCCGATCTATATTTCTCTCCCCTTTTTGCGGCAACAAAACGGACCGTTTGTAGCCCGTTGCCATTGCCTATACCCTTGTGAGCAATGATTGCAGCGTCACCTGTGCGTCGCCGAGCAGGAGCGATACGCCCGGCTTGTGGTAAAGCGGGTTTTCCACGCCCGCATATCCGGGTTTTAAATCATAATTGCAGATAATCACGTGCTTCGCCTGATCAACGCTTAAAACCGGCATGCCATAGATCGGCGTGCCCTCCGCCGTATTGGCCGCGGGATTCACCACATCGTTCGCGCCGACGACCACGGCCACATCGCACTCTTTGAATTCATCATCAATGGCATCCATCTCATAAAGCTGCTCATAGGGCACATCCGCCTCGCACAGCAGCACGTTCATATGCCCCGGCATCCGGCCCGCCACAGGATGAATGGCGAATTTTACTTCCTTCCCCTGTTGCTCAAGCTGATCGGCAAGCTGTTTGACCAGCTTCTGCGCCTGCGCGAGGGCCATTCCATAGCCGGGCACGATGATCACCTCTTTTGCATCATGCAGCCACTCGCCCGCCTCCTCAACCGGCGTTTCCGCTATTTTTTCCGCGCCGGTAGGCGCTGTCTGCGCCTCATTTGCATTGAGCTCATTGCAAAGCGCTTGGAGTGTATCCTTTGCATCGCCCAGCAGGAGGCTCACGCCTTCTTTCTTATGGTAGAGTGGGTTTTCCACGCCCGCATAGCCAGGCTTTAAATCGTAATTGCAGATGATAACATGCTTAGCATCCGCCACATTGAGCACCGGCATGCCGTAGATCGGCGTGCCCTCCGCCGTATTCGCCGCAGGATTCACCACGTCGTTTGCGCCAATGACGAGCACTGCGTCGCACGCCTTAAAGCCATCGTTGATTGCATCCATCTCATAAAGCTGCTCATAAGGCACATCCGCCTCGCACAGTAACACGTTCATATGCCCCGGCATCCGCCCCGCCACCGGATGGATGGCGAAGCGCACCTGCGCACCACGCGCTTCCAGTCGGTCGGCCAGCTGCTTTACGGTTTGCTGCGCCTGCGCGAGGGCCATTCCATAGCCGGGTACAATAATCACATTTTTGGCCTGCCGGAGGATTTCCGCAGGAGATTCTTTTTCACAAGCCGCTTGCCCTGACGGAGCAGCCTGCGCCTCTTTTACCACAGCTGCCGGCTCCGCCTTCTCCCGCTTTGTCGGAGCGGAGGTTTTACCAAGCAAAATATCGCCCAGATGGCGGTTCATCGCGCGGCACATAATTTGCGTAAGCAACAGCCCGGAGGCCCCCACCACGCCGCCGATAGCCACGAGCAGCGGATCTCCAATCGCCATGCCGGCAATTGCCCCCGCCACGCCCGAAAGCGAATTGAGCAGAGAGATCGTAATCGGCATATCCGCACCGCCGACGCGGATGGCGAACGCCACGCCAAAAAAGCCGCTAAAGCATAGGCAGAGCACGAGGCTCAACCACACCGGCACTGTAGGCACAGCTGCTAGCGCCACCGTTACAGCCGTAAGCACAATTGAGAGCCCGACAATTGCAGAATGCCCCTTCCAGACGACCGGGCGCTGTGAGATCAGCTTTTGCAGCTTTCCAGCGGCAATGAGGCTGCCGGTCAGCGTGATCATACCAACTGCGAGCGCAAGGCCCGCTGTGACCAGAGAGAATATCCCAGTGAGCCCCTCCATCAGCGAAACCGCGGCAACCAGCGCCGAAGCCGCGCCGCCAAAGCCGTTTAGCAGGGCGACAGCCTGCGGCATCTGGATCATCTTGACGCGGTAGGCGCCAACTATCCCTACCGCCAAACCCAGCGCAAGGCACACCCAAAGCCCGGCCTGTGTGAGCAGGTGGTATTTATAAAGCGTGACAAAAATGGCGGCAGCCGTGCAGGCGGCGCTCAGCGCGTTGCCGGCCACTGCGGTTTTTACCCGGCTCATCATTGCAATGCCGCCTAGTACGCCGGCCACAAGCACAGCGCAAACGATGTAGTAGGCGAGGTTACTCATTGCGTATGTCCTCCTTTTCTCTCTTATGGCGGAACATGCGCAGCATTCGGTGCGTCACGCCAAAGCCGCCCGCAACGTTGAGCATCGCCAGAACGATTGCAAGAAAGCCGAGCGCCTTGCTCCCCAGGGATACTGCGGCCCCCGTAGCCGCCAGCGCGCCAAGCACCGTAATGCCGGACAGAGCGTTCATGCCGGACATCAGCGGCGTGTGCAGAAGGCTGGGAACGTTTTTAATCAACAGATATCCCACAACCGTGGCCACAATAAAAATCAGCACCAAAATGATCGGGTGCATCTGAATCCTCCTCTCAAAAGGCGATAACGTTTTTACGCGCTATCGCCTCTGTCTCTCTTCAACACACCGGTCAAATTCCCATGGCCTCTCTTGCGCCGGTATGGACGATCTCACCGTCAATCGTCGTCAGCGTTTTTGCAATAATCTCATCCCCGCGCTGCAACACGATTGTTCCATCCTTCACCAGGTATTTCACCAGGTTATAGATATTGTTTGCAAACATCCAGGTGGAGCTGGTCGGCAGCATGCCGGGGATATTCTTGATGCCCTCAATCGTGACGTGGTGCTTAACCGCCGTCTCTCCCGGCGTAGTGATCGCGCAGTTGCCGCCCTGATCAATCGAAATATCCACGATTACGGAACCGGGCCGCATCGCGGCCACCATCTCCTCCGTCAGCAGCACTGGTGCGATCCTGCTTGGCACCAGCGCGCTGCAAAAGACGATATCCATCTCCGGAATGACCTTTGCCAGTGCCTCGCGCTCATGGAGCAGCCACTCCTCCGGCAGTTCGTTTGCATAACCGCCTTGCCCCACCGCGATTTCGGCCGGCACGCCCGTATCAACAATCTTTGCGCCGAGGCTCTTTGCCTGCTCCACCGCATCCGGCCGGATATCCGCCGCATGGACGACCGCGCCGAGCCGTTTCGCCGTGGCGATCGCCTGCAAGCCGCCGACGCCCGTGCCGATAACCAGCACATTCACCGGCTTGATCATGCCTACTGCACAAAAAATCTGCGGAACAAATTTGGCGAGATCATTCGCCGCGATCAGCATTCCCTTGTAACCCGCGCATGTGCTCATGGAGGTGAGCGCATCCATATTCTGTGCGCGGGAAATCCGCGGAATGCCGTCGAGCGTCAGGCTGATCACGCCTTTTGCGGCCATGGCCTTCACCATTTCATGGTTGACAGGGGAAGCCGGATGAATAAACGTGATCAAATACTGGCCCTTGTGCATCAAGTCAATTTCCGAACAATTTTTCGCCTCGTTAAAGAGCGGTTCCTTTACCTTCAGGATCAGTTCCGCCTTCTCATACAGCTCAGCTACATCCTCCACGATCCGGGCGCCCGCTGCAACATATTGATCGTCGTGGAAAAAGGAGCCTTCTCCCGCGCCCTTCTCCACCAAAACAGTGTGCCCGTCATGGATCAGCTTTTGAACTGTTTCTGGGATTGCCGAAACGCGGCGCTCCCCGTGCATAATCTCCTTTGGAATACCGATAATCATAAAAAGCCTTCCTCTCTCTATGGTTTTTTATTTGCAAAGCCCACCTTATTCGTTCCCTGTGGGCTTTTCGCACTTATTTGCTCAAATCGGGCAGAACAGAATGCTCATTCTTCATGGTAGAGAGCACCACCAGTGTCTTGGTTAGGGACACGCCATGGATGCATTTAATCTCATTGAGCACCGCCTCCAGCTCCTGAGTAGAGCCGGTGATGACCTTCAGCAGAAAATCAAAATCGCCTGTAATATAATGGCATTCTGTAACCTGTGGATTTTGCTTGACGTTTTCAATAAACCCCTCATTGAATTTCGGATGCTCCAGGCTGACAGAGATAAAGGCTGAAATATCCTTGCCGATCTTTTTGGTATCCAGCAGCAGAGTATATTGCTGGATAACGCCGCTGTTCTCCAGCTTTTTGATCCGCTCGATGACAGCGGAAACAGACATGTTCACATATTCCCCAATGGCCGAAGCGTTTTGCCGGGCATTTTCTTTTAAGCAGCCCAACATCTTCACATCAATACTATCCAATCCTTTTCCCTCCGGTCTTATTTTTGTTCATCATAACCCGATTGCGCAAAATAGTAAATATATATAGATTTTTTACCTAAAATTTTTTATAAGTGTGCTGTATTACAATAAATAATCAGTTTTTTAAATTTTTATTTGAAACGATTCCGAAAATATTTTGCCGATAAATCTATCACAGAAAAGAAACTCTTTTAATTATATAAAATATCCAAAAAAATTATTGCGTATAAGCCGTTTTACCCTTACAGATGCCTGGTATATGCTTTATATATTCCATCTGGGAATAAACGATAAAAATATCGCCAAATATTTTCGGTTTGCAGGAAAAGACCATAAAAATTTCATTTTTTTATTTTTTATTTCGCAATAAAAAGCTGCCGCAAAATAAATTTGCAGCAGTCTTTACAAGTATCCTGAAAAACGTGTGTGGCCATTTTAAAACCTCTGCATTATGCTCTCTCCGATTCAAACAGAACGGTGTGAGACACGGCCTCTGCTTCTTCTCACGACCAAAGGATCTTGCCCCCGCAGCAGCATTAACGCTGTCGGAAGCGTATTAATTGGAGCCCAACAGGCAATCCATCCGAAACGATTCCATGCCGCAAAGTGCAAATATCGATGCGAATTTACGGTAAGAGGAACGGAGCAGATCAAGGCCATACAGAGTGTACAGCGCATCGGCTGTTTCATCAATTTGCCGACACACCAATCGGCGGCAGGATATGAGGATAGCAAAACGCCTTCCATTGCAGATGCTGCTCTGTAACAGAAGGCACTTTATCGTATGAGCATTCATTCTTTCTAGCCCGCCCCGTCCTAAGCGGATTGGTAACGAGGTCCTGCCTTTCTCATGCAGTCAGGCCACTGGTTACTGCCGTGCAACCCGGAAGCCTCGTCCGGCCGGAACCAGGCATTGCGACGCCGCTCCTGTTATTCACCAAAGCCGCTGTCAACCAGTGCGATCAGAGAATCAACCGCCTCCTGTTCGTCCTCGCCAACGGCAAAAATTTCGATCTGGCTGCCCTGCCCCATTCCGAGCGCAAGAACGGAAATAATCGATTTGGCATTTCCGATATTATCTTCATCATCCAAGCTCAAATTCGATATTTGGATACGGCTGCTGAATCTTTTGGCCATCTCAATGAATTGTGACGCAGGCCTCGCATGAAGACCGGTTCGATTGATAACTGTCGTTTTTTTAGAATACATTTGTATACACTCCTTTTATTTTTCCAGGGATTCTGAGCAGATCTGTAGATATTCCCTTGCTTGGCCGTCCGTCATGTTTTCAACGGCGCGCGCCATTTCCTCCATTTGCTTTACCGTAAAGCCTGCCAGGGCGCGTTTGACGGCAGCAACACTGGATAGACTCATTGAGAGCTTGCGCATTCCGAGCCCAACCAGCACCGGGGCGGCAAGCGGGTCTCCTCCCAGCTCTCCGCAGATACAAATCGGCTTCCCGGCCTGCTTGAATCTCTCCACCACATAGCCGATCAGGCGAAACAGCGCCGGATGATAGCTTTGATAATAGCTTGTCACCTCCGGATTCATTCGATCGACAGCCATGAGATACTGGCACAAGTCATTTGTGCCAATCGACGCAAAATCGACCTCCGGCGCTATCAGATCTGCAATCACCGCCACGGCAGGGATTTCGATCATGATGCCCAGCTTAACGCCCTCGTCGAAGGGAAGTTTCTCCTGCCGCAGCTCTTGTTTCGCCTGCTCCAACAGCGCCTTGGCTCTCTTAATCTCCTCTATGCTGCTCACCATCGGCAGCATAATCCATAGCTGCCCGGCAACTGAGGCGCGCAACGCTGCACGCAGCTGGGTTCGAAATAGCTCTGGCGAATCAAAGCACAGCCTGAGCGCGCGTTTTCCCAGAAACGGGTTCTGCTCCTGCGGCAGCGGAAAATAGGGAAGCGTTTTGTCTCCACCGATATCCAGTGTACGCAGCACAACCGGACGAGGCGCATATTCCAGCAGCGCCTTTTGATATTGTATGATCTGCTCCTCCTCTGTCGGCAAGTGGTCGTTATCCATATATAGAAACTCTGTGCGAAACAGGCCCACAAAATCGGTAACCGAGGAGCCCTCCAAATCCTCCGGGCGGGCGGACCCGATATTCAGGCCAATCTCAATGCGCTCGCCGTCAGCAGTCAGCGGATCCCTGTGCAAATATTTTTGAATGCGGGCAGCATGTATTTCATATTCTTTCTGTTTTATCCGCATCTCCTTTTCCTGCTTGCCATCCGGCCGCGTAATCAGCACCCCATCAACGGCATCCAAAATGACTTTTTCTCCATTTGTCAATCGCGGCAGCAAATTTGGAATCCCCAATACAGCGGGAATCCCATAGCTGCGTGCAATAATCGCGGAGTGGGATGTGGTTCCTCCCGATTCCGTGACAATTCCTAATACATGATCGCGTTCCATAACAGCGGTATCGGAGGGCAGCAAGTCATGTGCGGCGATAATGACCGGCTTCTCCAGCTGCGCCAGACTCTGCTGCGGCACGCCGCACCAGATGCGCAGCAGCCGATTTTTGACATCCTTCAGGTCAGCCGCCCGCTCCCGAATCAGCGGATCTCCCGCCTTCTGCAAGCGTCGCTCATAACGGGAATAGACTGTTTCTACTGCCCAGTCCGGCATCCAGGTGTCATATTGAATGCCGTCCCGAATTTCCTCATCCATGACCTCATCGCACAGTATCTCCATCTGAGCAGAAAAGATTGCGGCCTTTTCTGCGTCTGTCTGCATCATGCGTTCCCGGATTGCCTGCAGTTCCACACGCGCTTGTAAACATAAAGCCTCATATTGTTCAAGGTATTGCTTCGGATCTCCAGAATAATGCGCCTCGGTGGTTTGCGGAATAAACGGCTGATAGAGAAAAATTTCACCAATCGCAACACCTTTGGAGACTCCGTTCCCACGAAGAACCATAAATAACGCTCCCTTTTATTGATCTACTGCAATTGCCTGGCGTAGACGGCGGCAATTCTCTGCAACACTGCCGCCCCTGTCATAGAGGCTGGAGGTTCCGGCAACAAAAATATTTGCGCCTAGGGCGCTCATGCGAGCCGCATTTTCAAAGGAGACATTTCCATCTACCTCCAGCAGAATCTCACGACTGCAACAATCGATCAGCCGGCGTGCCTGTGCAATCTTTTGAAGCGTTTGGGGAACCAGCTTCTGCCCTGCAAAACCCGGATTGATGGTCATTATAAGAAGGACATCCAAATCGTCCGTCACCCATTTGCAGTGCTCCACCGGGGTAGCCGGATTGATGGCCAGACCCGCTCTGGCGCCGCGTTCATGAATTGCAGCCAGAGCCTTTTGAATATGATTGGTACTTTCCGCATGCACGGTCACGACGTCCTCGGGTGCAAACGAAAAATAATCCAGCTTCCGATCCGGATTCATGATCATCAGATGGATGTCCAATGGAATGTTGGTCATGCTGTGCAGCAGAGGAATGAATTCCGTCCCTAGGCAGTAGTTATTCACAAACTCGCCGTCCATAATGTCAACATGGATGTATTCTACATGAAGCCGCTCCAGCTCATGTACGCTTTCTTCCAGGCAGGACAGATCGCAGCAGCAGATGGACGGGGAAATAAACTTTTTCATATGTTATTTCACCTCTTTATCGCATTTAAACAATTTGTTCTATTTTATTCCTAATTGTTATAAAATGCAATTATTTGATGCATTAATTATAGCATAACTCTGGTTATATATCAAATAGTTTCAGAAAAATTACATAAAAAAGAGAGTTCTCTGATGCTGTTCTGCTTTCAAATCAAAAAATCATGCAGATACGATGATTGAGATAGAAAATATTTGGAGAAAGTATTGCTTTTTAGCAGATATATATTATACTATATGAATCAAGGAGTAGAAAATCAGATGCAATCTTCTTGATTATTTTGCAAAGAACGGTTGCATATTTGCAAGGAGAAGTTATGATAGCATCAGAAAGAGCCCGTTACATTCTCAATCGGCTAAAGGAAAAAGAAGTTGTTACGCTGAAAGAAATTGCAGACGAATTGGGCGTCTCTATCGCTACGGTTCGCAGGGATTTCGAAAAACTGGATGAAAAAGGTCTTGCTGTTAAGGTGCGCAGCGGCGCAACGCGGGCTTCGCTGCCGGGGCCTTCGGCAGCCCCCATGATAACCAGTGAAAAATCAAAGGAACATATCGAGGCAAAAATTTCTATCGCCAGCAAGGCCGCCTCTCTGGTCAAGGACGGAGACTGTATCTTTTTAGACGGCGGGACTACAATCGCTCCAATGATCGATTTTATTCAGGATAAAAAAATCCGTATCGTCACACACAATCTTCTGATTCCGCAGCGCGTTCAGAATATGGACGTGGACATCTTTTTAATCGGCGGCCACTACAGCCATTTCCATGCCAGCACAGTCGGCGTCTTTGCGGAAAAAATGGTCTCTCAGTTTCACTTTGACCATGCTTTTTTCGGCTGTTCGGGAATCGAGCTGGTGCATCAGATGGCTTATAATGATGATATCGATACCATCCCCGTCAAAGAAGTGGCAATGAAATATGCGACGCACAACTATCTGCTTGCAGACGCCAGCAAATTGGGCGTTACCTCCTACTGCCGTTTCAATCCCCTGTCAGCGTTTGACCTGATTATCAGCGACCATAATGATAATATGCCCGATGGGCTGCCGTCCAATTTTGTATTTGCCGACGTTCCCTGATCCAAGTAACAGACCTTGGCAGAAACCAGAACAATACCTTGTGTCCAATATTTACAGAGCAACGCCGAAATTCCCTTATGCGAAAAATTCTTCTGAGTGGCAGGAGGCTTTGGATCATTTTCCAAAGCCCCCTGTTTTTCATTTTGCCTACTGGGCAAGCGCCTGTTTAATATCCTGAACCAAATCTTCGGCCGTCAGCTTAAATTCCTTCTGTAAAAGATCGATCATACCGACCTGTCCGAACACATCCTGCGCCCCAACCTTCAGAAGCGGTACCGCTATCGCATTTTTAGCCAGCACGTCAGCCACAGCGGAGCCGAGGCCGTTGATTACGCTGTGATTTTCAAAGGTGCACACCAGCTTTTTCCCCTGCGCCTGCTCACGGATCAACGCTTCGTCAAAGGGCTTAATGGTAACAGGATCAACAACCTCCACGGAAACTCCTTCAGCACGGAGCGCCTCTGCCGCATCAAGAGCGGCGGACATGACATATCCACTGGAAACCAGCAGCACGTCGTCTCCAGGGATCAGCACCTGCCCCTTGCCAAGCTCAAACGGAGTGCCCGGTTCATAGACGGGGCGCACGCCCTTTCGATATGCGCGGATATAGTGAACCGCACCGTCGTTGCGGGCCGCACAGGCCCGAACCATCCAATCCAGCTGCACTTGATCACAGGGGTCGCACACAATGGCATTCGGCATTGCACGAAATACCGCCATATCCTCAAAGCAGGTATGTGTGCCTCCATCAAAACCGGAGCAAAACCCCGGGTCGGAAGCATAGATGTTGACCGTATTCTTGGAGTATGCACAGGAGATATAGACCTGATCCAGCGCTCTCCGGGTGACGAAGGCAGACATGGTGTGAACAAAAGGCGTATACCCCATCATGGATAATCCCGCAGCTACGCCAAACATATTTGCCTCGCAGATACCAACGTCGATGAAATGCTCCGGATGCGTCTTCTTAAACCGGATAAAGAAGGAGGCTCCTCCCAGATCGGAATCCAGAATCATAATTTTGTCGTTCGTTTGCAGCAGATCTGCCAATGCGGCGCCGTAAGCATCCCGCATTTCTCCGCCGAGCTCTTTGCTTCTTTCTTTGAGCAACATCGCTTATTCCTCCTCCGTAACTATTTTCAATTGGGCGATCGCAGCGTCAATAATCGCCCGCCCTTCTTCGAACACCTTGGGCGCATGGTTGTCCACCATATCCTCATAGTATTTTACGCCCTGGCCTTTGACGGTATCCAGAATGATGCAGATCGCCTTATCCGGAACGGTCTTGGCCAGATTGATCGCATCGTCGATCGCCTCCTCGCTGGCTCCATCCACTGTGATCGCCCAAAAGCCGAATGCGCGCATTTTCTCCTCGTAGCTGAACGGATTGAGAACCTCTGTGCAGTATCCGTCATGCTGGCGTTTGTTGTTGTCAACAAATACGATGCAGTGATTGAGCTTGTTGTGGGCCATAAACTGAAACGCTTCCCAGTTCTGTCCCTCGTTCATCTCCCCGTCGCCGATGCACACATATACGTACTGATCGTTACGCCCCGCGGCGCGCAGGCCGTAGGCAATGCCGGCCGCCACTGAAGCGCCCTGGCCGAGAGAGCCGCAGGTGACATCGATCCCGGGGGTCAGGAGCCGATCCACATGGGAGGGGATGTGCGTGCCGATATCATCCATTGTCAGCAGCAGCTCCTTCTCAAAAAAGCCTTTTTCCGCCAGAGCGGCGCATACGGTAGGCGCCGCGTGCCCCTTGCTCATAACCAGATAATCGCGGCCCTCCCATGCCGGGTTTTGCGGGTCGTATTTCATCTGCTTTCCATACAACACGGAAATGAGCTCCACCACAGACAGACATCCGCCGATATGGCCCATCCCGCGCTGCCGGAACATTTCCAGTTCATCCACTCTGATCTGTGCAGAGAACTTTTTCAGTTCCTTTAATTCCTTGCTCGTCATACTTTACCTCCTGTGAAATGATATCTGAGCGAATACGCAATCAGGTGCAGTCATACGCCTGATATGTATCCGACTTCCCAAATAGAATCGCCTTATATTCTTTCATCAGCGGGTGCTGTTTCCAGGTGGAGTTGGTTTCAGAGACGGTATACGCCATCATCTGCACAAAGGCCAGCGTATAGAGCGGGGAAATCATCTCATCCACCTGATGCGGCACGCGCATCACGCCGTCTCCCTGAATCAGCGGGTTATTGCTCAGGATATATACACGGTCGCTGATCACCTTTGCGGCGCGATAAGATTGCTCAATGCGCGCGGCGGTTTCGTCGCCCGGATCGATAAAAATAAAATTGTAATTGGGTGTGAGCTGAATCTGTGGGCCGTGGATGGCCTCATCCACCTCGTATCCCACCGCAAGGATATGGACCGTTTCTCCGATCTTTACAGCTCCTTCCAGAGCAGTTCCATAGTTAGCGCCCGCACCGATCAGGTATGCCTTCTCCATCGAAAGCAGATTTTTCCTGTTGCGCTGGAAGAACACGTCAAAGCCTGCAACGATCGATTCATAATTCTCCATAGCCAACCGCATTTGCGCCTTTTGCTCCTCCGCGCAGGCCTCATCCAGGCGCCCCAGGCGCACAGCGGTATGCAGGGCAAAGAGCATCAGGAAGGTACTGAGCGTCACAACGCCCTTGGTCACAAAGTCCAGTTTTTCGCCCCCAAGGCCAAAGCTGATGACCTGATCCGCCTCTTTTTCAAAATCGCTGTGAATATTTCCGGTTAACCCCACCGCAGGGATTCCCATGCGGCGACATACTTGAAGAGACTCAATGGTATTGGTGCTGCACCCACTTTGTGAAATGCAGACCACAAAATCTCTTTCCGTTATATCATGCTCATAATGGTTGAAGGTGAAGGGGGTCACCACTCTGACCGGTACGCCCAGCAGCTTCTGCATCAAATAGCGTGCACACAGCGCCGCGTTGCAGCTGGATCCGCAGGCTACCAGCCAAATTGACCGATACATCCGCTTCAGATAGAGTTCCGTCATTTTGTGTGTCAGTTCTTCACTGCACGCAATATTATGGCGTACTGTATCCGGTGTCTCTAAAATATAGCGTTTCATCGAGAGCTCGCCGCTATCCATTTGAATCACTTCCTTTTTTCAGTTATCAACCGCCTTTTCTTCAGACGGTCACGGTTTGCTTGCTTACACCCTTGGGACAATCCGGATTGTAACCGCGGCTTAGGGAGCACAGGCAGGAAAACATCTGCCCAAATACCGCTCCCGCAAACACGGCGCGTATTCCATCAAACGCTTCCGGGAGAAGGACACTGGTATCGCCTAATTTCGCGATTTCCGGATCATTGGTCACCACTGTGCACCAGATAGAGGACTCTTCTTTCAAACGCTTCAGCAAATCTACCGCGCAATAATTGGTGTGCCGGTCGGCAATCAAAAAGACGCAGGGCACAAAGCGCAGTGCCGTGGCAATCGGGCCATGCCGATAATCGGCAGAGCCATAGCTGCGGGCATCCAGATAGCTGGTCTCCTGAATTTTCAGCTCCACCTCATTGGCCAGCGCATCCATCAGGCCGCGGCCCATCAAAAGCATGTGCTCCGTATTCCGGTAGTAACGGACCACATCGCGCACCTGGGGCTCCAAAACGGCGAGCGACCGCTCCACGATGGTGTCCAGCTCGTCCAGTACAGACAGGAGTTCCGGATCCCCCGAGATATACGCGGCCAACGCGGTCACGATGGTAACCTGTGTGAGGTAGGATTTACCCGCCGTGACGCTGCGCTCCGGCCCGCAATGATTGCGCACCTGGTATTTGCCCGCCTGCGTCATCAGGGAGCCTTCCACATTGGTCACACAGACACACACGCCGCCCTGTTCATCGCAGTGTTTCATCACCTCGTAAATATCACGCGCTCCACCGGACTGGGATACTGCGATCATCAACACATTAGAATAATCCACATTACTGTGATAAGCGGTCACCACGCTGGGAGCGCAGATGCTCGCCACCATACTGCACTTTGTTTCGAATAGATATCGCCCTACCAGATTCGCGTGATCGCTGGAGCCGCGTCCCACAAAAACAACCGTTTTGATCTTGCGCTCCTTCACTTCTTTTGCGATCTCCCGTAAAACCGGTTCATTTTCCTTTAAGCAATTCCGGACGGCTTCCGGCTGCTCAAAAATTTCCTTCCAAAAAACAGATTCTTTGGTATCGATCATAAAATCATTCCTCCATTCTCAGATTTCATCCCATTCGACTGCAAGAGAATATCGCAGCTTGACAGCGGATGGTATGCTGGTATACTGAACAATAAATACGGGGCTTCGTGAATCGCCCCTACGAAAGGGAGATCGATGCAAATGAATTGTGATAGCCTGATTTTTGACCTGGACGGCACCTTGTGGGATGCCAGCGAAGCCGTCTCCCAATCGTGGGCACACACGCTGCGCAATACCTACCAAGTAAAAAATCCACCGTCAATCGCAGAAATTCAGTCTATTATGGGCCTCAGCGCCCGTGAGATTGCCGACCGGCTTTTTTCCCGTTACGGGGAAGATCCGGATGAAATCGCGCAATACTGTATGCGCCAAGAATGCGATTACCTCGCTGTGCACGGGGGGCGGCTGTACGCAGGCGTGGAACCCACGCTGCGGGACCTGGCTCAGCACTACCACTTGAGCATTGTAAGCAACTGTCAGCAGGGATATATCGAAAGTTTCCTGCATTTTTATCACTTGGAGCCCCTTTTTACCGATTTTGATTGCGAAGGGAACACAGGGCTAAGCAAGTCGGAAAATATCCGGCGCTTAATCAGGAGAAACGCTTTGACGCATCCTGTTTATATCGGAGATACGCAGATGGATTTTCAGGCAGCCACGCAGGCTGGCGCCGCATTCATCTGGGCTTCCTATGGCTTCGGGCATGTCCCCGAAGCGGCTTTGCGGATTAACCGGTTCCCCGACCTGCTTACTCTTTTACCCTCCTTGGAGTGACGATCAACCGCCAAGATATTGATCATCGAGCATCGCCAACTCCTGTGGGGAGCTGACATGCGCCAGTTTTTCGAGCAATTCCTCATTGGAGAGGATCTTGAAGAGCTGGCGCATATTTTTTATGTGCGCGTCCTCATCAACCGCTGCCAGTGCAAAAAATACGCGGGCGTCCTTTTCGCGGTCCTCCGGATCAAATATAACAGGCTGCTCAAATCGCACAAAAGAAATTGCAGTCTGAGACACACCGGGCGACCCTTTCGTAGAATGAGGAATTGCCAACCCGGGCACAATAACGATATATGGCCCGAATTCTTCAACGCACTCGATAATGCGCTGTGCATAAGCCGGCGTTGCGCAGCCGGTATCCACCAGCGGTTGGCAGCTTTTCCGAATCGCATCCTTCCAGTCAGAAGAGCCGGGAAAAAATGCGGCCCTGTTTTGCCGGACAATCTCTTTCAGCAGCATGACATCACTCCTTTCTTTGTAAAGTTCAGATCCAAAGGTTCTTCTAAAATTTTCAGCCTCATTATAACTCATCTTGTTTTAAATTGCAATATGTTGCAACTAAATGTCATTATTTTGATACATTTTGAAGGAATCGGCGCTTGCTGTTCTTCAATTGTGCATAAATTAACCCTATATATTGAAATGATTTGTTATATATTATGTACAATCCTTCATTTTTTTCAACAAAATATTTGACATAATGAAATGAATATAGTATGATTGCACTAAGAAACAAGGATTTCTTCTAAAAATTTTCATTTTGTTACTATTTATGAATGTTTCAAAGCACATCAAATCACAAAATTGCAACCTTGCGCTTCGCTTCAGAGTTAGTTAAAAAGCAGTCTACACAATATCATAGAAAGGAAGGTGTTCCAAAATGATCAGCATTTTGATGGTTTGCGGAAATGGTTGCGGAAGTAGTCTCGTATGCCAAATGGCCGTTGAGGCTGTACTCAATGAGCTTGGCGTAAAGGCAAATATCGATCACAGCGATATGCTCTCCGCAGCATCCAAGCATGCGGAAATTTTGATTGCGGGGATTAATTTTAAGCCACACTTTGATCATTTCCAAGATTTCCCCAACAAGATCTACCTGCAATCTCTCGTGAATCAGAATGAAATCCGTGAAAAGCTGAAGCCTGTATTGGAAGCAAACGGCTGGCTGTGATTCCAGCTGACTCTACTATGATAGGAAAAGGAGCGAATTATGGGTATTTTCATGAGTATCTTAGACTTTATCATCGATAATATTCTAATCAATGCATCGATGGTGCTTGGCCTTGTCGCTTTGATCGGTCTGGTTCTGCAACGCAAATCGGTCAGCCAGTGCATCAGCGGTACGTTTAAAACCATGATGGGATTTATGATCCTATCCGCCGGCTCCTCCGTCATTGTCGGTTCCCTGGAAAATTTCAGCACATGGTTTTCCGCGGGGCTCGGCATTGACGGGGCCGTCGCCTCCATTGAAGCAGTTTTGGCTGTGGCCATGCAGGAGTCAACGATCGGGCGTGATATCGCCCTGGTATATGCAGGCATTTTTGTCGTCAATATTTTGATTGCCCGATTTACTAAGCTAAAGTATGTGTTCCTCAACGGCGAGGCTCCCATCTATATGGCAATGATCAGCATCCTTTTCGGCGTTGGGCTTTGCAAACTGGGCCATATCCCGGCAGTGATTCTCGGCTCAATCCTTGGCGGTATTTGCTGCGTTATTTTCCCGGCCATGGCGCAGCCGTTTGTCCGCAAGATCACAGGCAGCGATGACATTGCGCTCGGTCATTTCTGCACACTGGGCTACATCCTTTCCGCGTTCGTCTCCAAGGTGACAGGAGATCCCTCCAAGTCCACAGAGGATACGAAGATCAGCACAAAGCTTTCTTTCTTGCAGGATACATATCTTGCAGTGGGCTCTGTCATGATTCCCCTGTATATCCTAATGGCGATTTTAGCCGGGCCTGAAGTGGTTGCCGAAGCATCAGGCGGTAAAAACTACATCGTATTTGCAATCATGCAGGGCATCACCTTCTGCGTTGGCCTGTTTATCCTCCTGACCGGCGTACGCCTGCTGATCGCCGAGCTGGTTCCCGCTTTTGCAGGCATTGCGAAAAAAATTGTACCCGGCGCCCGGCCCGCATTGGATTGCCCGGTTCTGTTTACCTATGCGCCAAATGCAATTGTATACGGCTTTATTTTCACCACTGTAGGTACGATTATCGGTATGTTCCTGTGGCCGCTGTTCGGCCTGCCGATGGTTATCCCTGGTATTATGAGCAATTTCTTTGCAGGAGGCACGGCCGCTATCTTTGCAAACGCCACCGGAGGCCGGCGCGGTACCATTATCGCAAGCATTGTGCACGGCCTGTTTATTTCCCTTCTGCCGGCCCTCGTTGCGCCGTATCTGGGGCAGATCGTCGTTGAAGGCTTGCCCTCTCTGGCAGCTTATACGATGACCGATGTGGATTGTGTTTCAATGGGCCTGTTCTATAGCTGGCTGTTGAAGCCCGTCCTTGGGCTCTTTGGCATGGCCGCTTAATCGCAGCACGCCGTTTCTTCTCTAGTTTATCAAGCATTTCATGATGGGAAGGCGGCAGGAGGACCGTATGCCAACGATCCTCCTGCCGAATGGTATCAAAACAAAGCCCGGAGCCGATTGACTCCGGGCTTTGATCTATTTGTATAAAAGCATCAGCGTTCTGTGATCAAACCTGCCACCAGATCGCCCATCTCAGCGGTGGATATGACCGGCAGGCCCTCGGCCTTGATATCCGGCGTGCGCGCCCTGCGCAGCGCCTCATCCACCGCAGCCTCAATCGCGTCGGCAGCCTCCGCCTCGTCAAAGGAATAGCGCAGCATCATCGCGGCGGACAGAATTGTCGCAAGCGGGTTTGCAACGCCCTGCCCCGCAATATCCGGCGCAGAGCCGTGGATCGGCTCATAAAGCCCTAAACTGCTCCCCGCAAGGCTCGCAGAGGCCAGCATGCCGATGGAGCCGCTGATCATGGAGGCTTCGTCGGAGAGGATATCGCCGAACATATTAGAGGTGACGATCACATCAAATTGGCCGGGGTTGCGCACGAGCTGCATGGCGCAGTTATCCACATACATGTGATTCAGCTCCACCTCCGGGTATTCCGCGGAGACGCGGACCACCGTCTCCCGCCACAGGCGGGAGGATTCGAGCACGTTCGCCTTATCCACGCTCGTCAGCTTTTTGCCGCGCTTCATAGCCATATCAAAGGCCACGCGCGCAATGCGCTCGATTTCCGGCACGGAATAGCTCTCGGTGTCATAAGCCGCCGGCGCGCCGTTTTTCTCGTACCGACTACGCTCGCCGAAATAGATGCCGCCCGTCAGCTCGCGCACAACGAGGATGTCGAGCTGGTCGCCGATGATGCTGTCTTTAATAGGAGAAGCGCTCTTCAGCGGCTCAAAAATTTTAGCAGGCCGCAGGTTCGCATACAGCCCCAGCGCGCTGCGGATGCCGAGCAGTCCCGCCTCCGGGCGCTGGCTGCCGGGCAGGGTATCCCACTTCCAGCCGCCGACCGCGCCGAGCAGCACGGAATCCGCCTTTTTGCAGGCCTCCACCGTCTGCTGCGGCAGCGGCTCGCCTGTTGCATCGATTGCGCAGCCTCCCATGAGCTGCTCGTCATAGGCAAAGCGGAAGCCGAATTTCTCTCCCACCGCGTCGAGCACCTTGACGGCCTCCGCCACAATTTCCGGGCCGATCCCGTCGCCGCGCAGGACGACTATGTTATACTGTTTCAACACAAATCACCTCATCAGTTTGAACAGGGCGGTTATCCGCCCTGAAATCACGTTTTTTGACAAACCAGCACCGCATGATCGCACATGCCCGCGCAGGAGGGATGTGCAAAGCAGAAGTCGCACAGCTCCCGCCACGCTCCATACTGCTCCTGCGGCATTTCCTCCAGACGATCATCACCAAAAGCAAAATCAACGCCGGCGCTGTACAGAACCCGTAAGCCGCATTCCGCGGCAGCCTGCTCCATTTCCTCCGGCATTGTCAGGTAAAACAGGCCGGGATTCTGATCACTTTCCCCCCGCTTTAAAACGATTTCATTCACCGCCTTGTTGGGGTAGTAGCCTGCGTTGCTCAGCCGAAGGCAGCCATTGAAATACGCTCCCGCCTGATTGGCAAAAGAAAACAGCAGTACGCCGCCCTGCCTGCAAATCCTCCTGCACTCCTGAAAAACCAGCTTTCGCTCCGCCCGCGGGAGGTGGTACATGGGGCCCAATGCCAGCACAACGTCGCAGCTCTCATCCGCCACTCCGTCGAGGCGCGTGGCATCGCCCACCATGGCTCGCACGTTTTTCAGCCCTTTTTCCCGGATTTTGCGCGCAAAGCGCTCCACATGGGCGGGGAGCAGGTCAACGCCGAGATAGGCCTGGCATTGGTCCGCAAAATACATGCCGTAACGGCCTGTTGCACAGCCGATCTCAACAACGGATTTGGTAGGGTCCATGTATCTCTGCGCGAGGCGGACGGTATACTGAAACTCCATCTCCCCCGCGCGCGAGTGAAGAAGCCGCTGCTCCTCCCTGTCTCCCTCCCCATAGGCCGCCGCCAGCAGCCTTTCATTGGAAGACACGTTACCCCTCCTTCGCCTGCCGCATAGAGCGGTTGATCGCGCACATCACGCCGCGCACGGAGGCGTAATAGATATTGTGGGAAATGCCCACGCCGAAGATATTTTTCCCCTCCGCGTCGGTCAAGTGGATGTAGGAAACAGCCTTTGCGTCGGAGCCGATGGAGATGGCGTGCTCGGAATAATCCTCAAAGTGGTAGCCGCTGATGCCGACCTGCCGCAACGCGTTGAAGAATGCGTCAATCGGGCCGTTGCCCTCGCCGGAAATTTCTGTGGGTTCGAAGCCGTTGTTTTTGATGAGCCCTACAAAGCGTCCGTGGGAGGCGGAGCCGTCCTCCGCACCCTCGTCGTAATACTTCATTTTCAGAATTTGGTAGGGGCCGTCCACATCGATATATTCCTTTTTAAACAGGTCGAACACCTGCTGCGGCGTGATCTCCGTGCCGGCCGCGTCGCAGGCTGCCTTAACCGCCTTGCCGAATTCAGGGTGCATGGCCTTGGGCAGCTCATAGCCAAAATTATTGCTCATAATAAACGCCGCGCCACCCTTGCCGGACTGGCTGTTGATGCGGATGATCGGCTCGTATTCGCGCCCGACATCCGCCGGGTCAATCGGCAGATACGGCACCTCCCAATACTGCGTGCCGCTCGTTTTCATATACTGCTCGCCCTTGTTGATTGCATCCTGATGCGAGCCGGAGAAGGCAGTAAACACCAGTGCGCCGGCATAAGGATGGCGCTCACTCACATGCATCTTCGTGGTGCGCTCATATACCTCGCGGACATGGTTGATATTGCTGAAATCGAGCTGTGGATCGACTCCCTGTGTATACATATTCAGCGCAAGCGTGACGATATCCACATTGCCGGTGCGCTCGCCGTTACCAAAGAGCGTGCCTTCAATGCGGTCCGCACCTGCCATCAGACTCAGCTCCGCGCCCGCCACGCCGGTGCCGCGGTCATTATGCGGGTGCAGGGAGATGATCGCGCTCTCCCGATTTTTCAAGTGCTTGCAGAAGTATTCGATCTGGTCGGCATAACCGTTGGGCGTGCTGCCTTCCACTGTGGAGGGCAGGTTCAAAATGACCTTGTTCTCCGGCGTTGCGTCGAGCAGCTCCATAACCCGTTCGCAAATGGCAACGGCATTGTCCATCTCCGTGCCGGTGAAGCTCTCCGGAGAATACTCATAGCGGATGTTAACCTCGGGATGCTTTTTGAGCATCTCGTCCGTGAGCTCCTTGATGAGCTTTGCACCATTGGCCGCGATCTCGATGATGCCGTCCATATCCTTCTTGAACACGACCTTGCGTTGTAAGGTGGAGGTGGAGTTATAGAAATGGACAATCACATTTTTCGCGCCCTCAATTGCCTCAAAGGTCTTGCGGATCAGGTGCTCACGCGCCTGCACGAGCACCTGGATGGTCACGTCGTCCGGAATGCAGTTTTTCTCAATCAAGGTGCGAAGGATCTCATATTCCGTTTCGCTCGCGGACGGGAAGCCGACTTCAATCTCCTTCACGCCGATGTCGACCAAGAGCTGGAACATCTCCAGCTTTTCCTCCAGGTTCATGGGGTTTACCAGCGCCTGGTTGCCGTCGCGCAGATCAACGCTGCACCAGATGGGCGCATGGTCAATCACCCGATCGGGCCATTCGCGGTGCTCTAGCTTGATCGGGGTAAACGGGATATACTTTTTGCAGCCTTCATACATAATTATAGCCATCCTTTCTCGGTTTTCCGCCGGTCTACCGGGAAGCGATTGAATTGATGGAGGGAGGAATTTTTTCTTTTAAAACGACAAAAACCCCGCCCCCTACAGCATAGGGGCGAGGAGGAACTCCACGCGGTACCACCCTATTTCAGCCGCCTGACGGCAGCCCTCATCAGCCTCAATCAAGGCCTTGACCTTTAACGGGGTCCATCGTCCCACCCTATGATTTCAGGCGGGCGGCTCCGGAATGAGTTATACACATAAACCGCGGTGCCGGGCTTGCAGCGAACGCCGGCTCTCTGAGACGCGCGGGGATATGTCTTGTTTCCTTCACAGCCTTTTGGGTAAACCAAAGCAGAATGTTCAATTGTTGTGATTGTTATTATAGAGGGAAATTAGCAGATTGTCAACCAAAAATTATAAAAAACAGCCGGCCGCTTCCCTCCGTCATGGGTATCTCCTTGATTTTGGGGATTGCGGGAGGCTGCTTTGTTGCCCGCTGCAATTCATCATCAAAATTTGATACCAATCCAGAAACGGACAAATCATCGCCTCATTTCGGCGCTACTCCATTAAAACGCCGTCCACGATCCGCAGCTGCCTCTCGCAAGCCTCCGATATAAGCGCATTGTGCGTCACAATCAAAAAAGTGATCCCGCCCCTGTTCAGCTCTTTGATCAATGCCATCAGCTCTGCAGAGGTTTCGCTGTCCAGCGCGCCCGTCGGCTCATCCGCTAGAATCAGGCGTGCCTCCATAGCCAATGCGCGCGCAATCGCAACGCGCTGCTTTTGACCACCGCTGAGCCGGTTCACCCGTTTCCCCGCCAAATCCCCAATTCCCACTTTTTCAAGCGCTTGATGCGCTTTCTCTTGCGCTATCTTTCTAGAAATGCCCGCGATCTGGATGGGCAGCTTTACATTCTCCACCGCAGTCTGAGCGCCCAGCAGCCCAAAATCCTGCAAGACGATCCCAAAATAAGTATTGCGCAACTTGGCCTTTTGCGCGTCGCTTGCCTTTGTCATATCGATATCATCCAGCAAATAACTCCCGGAGGTAGGCGAGTCGATCCCCGCAAGAATGTGAAGCAAGGTGGATTTCCCCGAACCCGACGGCCCGGTAACACCGATCAGATCGCCGTCGGAAATCGTGAGATTTTCATCTTTCAGGGCGTGAACCTCGTCTGGGCCGCCCTTTGCATAGTATTTATTGAGATGGATCAATTGAACCACGATTGCACCTCTCCTTTCAGGGGCAAAATTCAGCCATCCTGCTGATACAGGGAAATTGTCGAGAGCCTGCTCGACTGGATCAGCACGGCGGCTACGCTAAACAAGAACATGAGCAAAAAAATCATCAAAATTGCGGCATATGTGCCCGGCGTGAATCCAATGAAATCGACCTGAACGTAATTTTCCAAAAACGCCGGCGATAGTGCAAGGCCAGCCCCTACCGCGGGAACGATCAAAAGCAGGCCGGAGAGGATATTGATCCACAGCATCCGGCGTATAGAAACCCCGTTGATATAGAGTACTGCATACAGCCTGCTTTTTTGCATAGCTGAAACCAGCAGATAGCCTCCATACCCAAACACCAGCACCAGGCCGAACAGGATCAGCATCATGATATTCCATTGGCTATTTTTGACCACCTGCTCTCTAGCATCGCTCATCAGCTCCGGGATCGTATGATATTCCCCATAGTTCCCGTATTGCTCCCGCAGCGTGTCAAGCGCCCGCCCCGGGTCAACCCCCTCCCGGAGCTGCAGCAGCATGGGCAGCCCCCAGTTAAGGCCCTTCAAAAGATCCGCGTCATACCTTGCGAAGAGAAAACTTTTTTTCTGCTCAAAAGCGGTATTGTAACTGAGCACCGCATTCTGCTCGCCAAGCGTGATAAAGGACGCATTGTTGCGAAGAACCCCTGTGACCACGCATGGAATGCTTACCGCTTCCCCGCCCAGCCAACCGAGCGTGAACGCATCTCCAACCTGATACAGTTCAGCCAAGCGGCCGCCGATGACAACCGGCAGAACACCTGTGCCATAGGCTTCACCGCTTGCGGCAAATTCGCCTTTTTCCAAAGGCAACTTCAGGTGGTGAAACAGTGCGTCCGAGTAGACATTCAGCATTGTATTCCAAGTTTCACCAGCGTGCTCAAACGCGGCGTCCCGCTCATAATATTGGGCGAACGCTTCAATATCGGGGTTTTTTCGCAGAGCTTGCGTGATCGTATCGGCTCGCAGGCCATTCATCAAATAGCTCTCTGTATACGCAAGGGAAGGGATGTAATAAACCGTCTGCTGCTGCTTCATGGTCAGCTGGCTACTCACCGCTCTTTCATTGACCCGCACATTTTCAAACGGGAGAATCACCGCATTGAGCAGGATCACCATCAGGATCACCTGTAGCACAATCAGTGCCTCCCGGAGCAGACGCTTTGAATACAGCAGCCGCACCAGCCTTAGGGTATTCACATCCAATCCTCCTTTCCCAAAACATCCACATACGCGCGCATCCTTTTCAGGGATGCCAGAATGGAGCAGATGTAAAACAGGAGGCAAAAGAACGCCATATCCCCCCATTCCGGCAGATATCCTGCCCCGATCGGCTTCAGCCATGGCAGGAGGGCCGCATGGATCGCAACGGCCAGGCAGGTGCCCACCAGCAGGTAGAGAAACCATTCCGCCAAAATGAGCCCGATCATCTGCCTGCGGGTCGCGCCGCAGATGAGATACACATAATACTGCTTCCGGTTTAGCTTGAGCCACTCCAGCATCAGCCCCAGCACAGACACGCCGATAATCACGGCAAACAGCGCGCCGACCGCCGAGCGCTTTGCCTTTTCCACCTGCAAATATTGATCGGAGCTCTCCGAGGGCATCGTCACCTCGGCATCCGGGAACATCTGCGCCAACTGTGTACGCCGCGCCGCCAGCGTCGCATAGTCTAAATGGTTGAACTGCACTAGAATCAGCTCCGGCACATATGTTTCTAAAAAGGTGCTGTATGGAATGATGCAAAACCGATAATCCGCATTGTCCTCCGATTGCAACAGTTGCTGTGTGGATGCTTCGCTGATCGGGTATTTTAGATTAAAAGGGGAGATCCATCCCGTCCCCACAATCTGATATTCGCTCCCATCGATCGTGACGGAATCCGTCCGCCCCGTTTTGGCCAGTTCTGCATATTCATCGCTTGTAATATACGCGACCTTCTCCTTCGCCCGTACCTCCGACTGGCGAAAAAATCGGCCGCTCCCATGCGGAAACCAGTTGGTATGCCCTGAACCATCCCAGCCGATTAAAAGCGTACCGTCCCGTGCCTTTGTCAGATAAAGCGTGTTCAGCAGCTCCTTACGAAAACTCCCGTCGAACTGGGAAAACGCCTCTTTCCGGCGCAGGTCATCCCGGTTGAAGGAGAGGGTAATCGTCGTCAGATAATTGATGTTCAACGAGCTTTCATAATCACCGCGGGCCGAACCAAGGGTCATGCTGATGCAGAACATGCCTGCCGTAATGCCGAGCAGGATAAAGCTCAACAGCAGCCTGTGGGATTTCATAGACTGCCTGAGGGAAAGCAGATAGAGTTTCAGCATGACTTTCCTCCTTTTTCTAGGCCCATGCGGGAACATCCGGTATATTCCCGCACGGGCGTGGATGTGATGACCGCTACTTATTCACAGAAAATGTATATTGCTTTTCACTACCTTTTCCGCACCTTGCGTAATGATAACCTTCAGCATGCTGAATTCTTGAGCCGCTGACTTTTCTTCTGGCCTCCGTTGCATTACTCTGTGCATCAAAATAGTAGCCGCTTGTTGGGTTCCACTTGTAGTTATCGCCTTCGCGATATTGAATACGGATCCAAGCTGCCAAATAATTATTGACAGGATTACACGAACATTTTTTGATCCAAGCTGTCGCGGAAGTTCCAAACAGTGCGATCGATGCCCCTTTGTCGCCATAGGGAACATCTGCAGAGGCAAACGCTACCAACCCACAGGTTGAAAGGGTGGCGACGAAAAGAAATGCACACATCATTTTTTGTACGGTCTTTCGCATATTAAGCCCTCTCTTTCACTAAAATATAATACCAAAATGCGCACACCGGAAATGCGCCATGAAATTACGCTCTCAATAACAATATCTTACAATTAATTAATATCACAAACAACAAAAAAGGTCAACAATATCCTGATAAAAAAGTATATAATTAACAAACTTTCTTGTCGAATTTAAAAATTATAATATTCTGTGTTAATAATCGCCATTCCAGCTTAACCATAACTATTATCCACCTGATTCTTGGCACATTCCACATCGAAAGGAAGCGCCATTTTTAGCGCGGACGAAATGAGTAACCAAACAAACTCCACCGCGAATTTACAAAACAACAAACCGCATCCTGCTTAGGGGCTAAGCGGCTACCGACTATTCCGCAATGATAAAAACAGCCCCGTCTTGTTTAGACGAAGCTGTTTTTCATGATTGCTTTACAAAACCGGCAGGCAATTGGCCAAAGCCAATGAAACACTGGCTGAGCAAAGGAATGCGTAGCCTCTCACCATGCGGTTATCAGCTGTTGTTTTATTTTTGCGGTTTTACCACCAGGTTCACCAGCTTACCCTTGACATAGATTTCCTTCACGATTTGCATATTCTCAATCGCTGCCTTGATCTTCTCCTCCTGCTTTGCCAACGCAATCGCATCAGCCGCCTCCATCTCTGCCGGGATAGAGAGCTTCGCGCGCACCTTGCCGTTGAGCTGCACAACGATCTCAACCGTTTCATCCTTGCACTTTGCCTCGTCGTAAGCAGGCCACTGCTGATCCGTCACCGTGCCGCCGAAGCCCATTTGCTCCCAAAGCTCCTCTGTCATATGCGGGGCAAAGGGGTTAAGCAGAAGCGTCAGCGTGCGCAATTCGCCCTTCGTCACCGCGCCTGTATCTGCGATCGCATTGAGCAGGCTCATCATCGCGGCAATCGCGGTGTTTGCCTTCAGGTTGTCGATATCCTCTGTTACCTTCTTGATCGTGCGGTGTATAGGCGCTTCCAACTCCGGGCGGTAGCCGTCGCCATCCACCGCAATCTCCTGAAGATTCCAAACGCGGTCAAGGAACCGCTTACAGCCCTTGATGGAAGCGGAATTCCAGGGGGCCGCCTTCTCAAAATCGCCGATGAACATCTCATAAAGCCGCATGGTATCCGCGCCGTATTCATTGACAATATCGTCAGGGTTTACAACGTTTCCGCGGGATTTGCTCATCTTCTCGCCGTTTTCACCCAAAATCATGCCGTGGCTCGTGCGCTTCTGGTAGGGCTCCTTAGTGGGCACCACACCGATATCATAAAGGAATTTATGCCAGAAGCGGCTGTAGAGCAAGTGGAGCGTGGTATGTTCCATGCCGCCGTTATACCAATCCACCGGCGTCCAGTATTCAAGCGCTTCCTTGGAGGCAAGCGCTTCATCATTATGCGGATCGCAATAGCGCAGGAAATACCAGGAGGACCCCGCCCACTGAGGCATGGTGTCCGTTTCGCGCACAGCCTTTCCGCCGCAGTGCGGGCAGGTGGTATTCACCCAATCCGTCATCTTGGCAAGCGGCGATTCTCCCGTTTCCGTCGGCTCATAGGAATCCACCATTGGCAGCTTCAGCGGAAGCTGATCCTCCGGCAGCGGCACATAGCCGCACTTTTCACAATAGACGATCGGGATCGGCTCGCCCCAGTATCGCTGGCGGGAGAACACCCAGTCGCGCAGTTTAAAGTTCACCTTGGAGCGACCTTTCCCGTTTTCAGAAAGCCATTCGGTGATTTTTCCCTTCGCCTCATCCACCGTCATACCTGTTAAAAATCCAGAGTTGACCATAACGCCGCTCGCGCAGTCTGTAAATGCTTCCTTCTCCACGTCGCCGCCCTGGACCACCTCGATAACCGGCAGATCAAATTTTTTTGCAAACTCCCAGTCACGCGTATCGTGCGCGGGCACCGCCATGATCGCGCCCGTGCCGTAGGAGACAAGAACATAATCGGAGATAAAAATTGGAATTTCCGTATCGTTGACCGGGTTTACCGCACGCACGCCCTTGATGCAAACGCCGGTTTTATCCTTGTTAACCTCTGTGCGCTCGAAGTCGGATTTGCGGGCCGCCTCTGCCTGATAGGCCCGCACTTCATCCAGGTTTTCAATTTTGTCCGCCCATTTTTCGATCAGCGGATGCTCCGGGGAAAGCACCATATAGGTAGCGCCGAAGAGCGTATCCGGCCTGGTGGTATAAACAGTCATCTTATCGCCCGTTGTGGCGGTAAAATCAACCTCCGCGCCGGTGGAGCGACCGATCCAGTTGCGCTGCTGTACCTTGACACGGTCGATAAAATCAAGCTCGTCCAGATCGTCGAGCAGTCGCTGGGCATAGGCCGTAATTTTTAGCATCCACTGGCTTTTGACCCGGCGCACCACCTCGCTGCCGCAGCGCTCGCACACGCCGCCCGCGGCCTCCTCATTGGCCAGCACACACTTGCAGGAGGGGCACCAATTGACAGCCATCTCCTTTTTATAGGCAAGTCCCTTTTTGAAGAGCTGAAGGAATATCCACTGTGTCCATTTATAATAAGATGGGTCCGTTGTGTTCACTTCGCGGCTCCAATCGAACGAAAAGCCAAGAGATTGCAGCTGCTGCTTAAAGTGCGCCACGTTATCATGCGTGACGATCTCCGGATGGATATGGTTCTTAATGGCATAGTTCTCCGTGGGCAGGCCGAAGGCGTCCCACCCCATTGGATAGAGCACGTTATAGCCCTGAAGCCTCTTTTTACGCGCCACAATATCCAGCGCCGTATAGGAGCGCGGGTGGCCGACGTGCAGCCCCTGCCCAGAAGGATAGGGGAATTCTACCAGGCAGTAGAATTTCGGG
>ERZ1673750.317-NODE-317-length-42408-cov-6.869265_pt1 | contig 42408 bp, 41 predicted proteins | sample MGYA00580203_ERZ1673750 | MGnify/ENA primary metagenome ERZ1673750 (study PRJEB41218, sample SAMN15661763) | gut metagenome | host: Homo sapiens | place: Canada: London | collected 2015-08-20/2019-03-30 | study: EMG produced TPA metagenomics assembly of... | reverse complement strand
CAAAAAGTTATTAGTATAAAAATTATTTATACATACTGTACAAGAAACAAATATTTTAAAAAATATAAAAAAAGATTGACAACAAAACTTCGCTCTGATATACTATAGTTAGCAATTGCTAACTATAGTATATCTTTGCATTTGTATTGAATAATTATAGCATGTAAAAAATCTATAAAGAAAAGTGCTAAATCTTTCTATCTTATGCATATGTGCGAGCATTGCTATACGAGTATATTATTCAAAAATTTAAAACAAAGGAGAGTATTATGGTTAAGAAAATTTCTTTAATTTTAATTTTATCTTTACTTTCATTTTCTTTATTTGCGTGTTCAGGAAATAAAACTCAGCAAGAAAGTAAAAGTGACGAGAAGAAAGTTGTAGAAGAGAGTCAAACTGATGAGAAGGAAGCTTCGGAAGATAACAAAAAAGACGGAGGCGAAGTTGTTATAGAAAACTTTGGCGTTACTACTGTATATGACAAGGCACCTGAAAGGTTAGTTCCGCTTAGTTACGATGCCGCTCAAACATTAGTTGCGCTAGGACTCGAAGATAAAATTGTTGGAGTTGCAACAGCAGAGGGCAGTTACACAGACTGTTTACCAGAGTACCAAGAGAAGTTATCTAAATTAGATGTTATTGTAGATGGAACTCCTAATTTTGAAACATTACTATCTAAAAACCCTGATTTTGTTTATGCAACAATATATACTTTTGGAAAATATGGGGTCGCACCAGTTGAAGACTTCCAAAAAGAAAACATCAAGTTCTATTGCATTAATGGTACTTATTCGGAAAAACCAAGTATAAATGATATTTATAAAGATATAGAAGATTTGGGAAAAATTTTCAGAAAAGAAGATGAAGCGAAAAAGCTTATTGAGTCATTAAAAGAACGTGAAAAGGCATTAAAAGATAAGGTAGTAGCAACACCATTAAAAGTTATGGCGTTTGATGGTGGAGAAAAAACTGCAATGACTTGCGGCCAAGGTATAGAGAATGAAATTATTAAACTAGCTGGCGGGAACAACATTTTTTCTGATTTAGAGAATGCTTTTGAAGAAGTAAGCTGGGAAGAAGTTACGAAAAGAAACCCTGACATTATCTTAATTCATAGTTACGATCAAGGAGTTACATCAGGAACAGTAGATGAAAAGATCAATATCCTAAAAAACAATCCTGCATTAAAAAATGTTACAGCAATAAAAGATGGCAATTTTGTAGTTGTAAAACTTATGGAAGTTTTCCCTGGTTTACAAGTTTTCGATGCTGCAGAAAGATTAAACGCTAAAATAATGGATTTAACAAAATAAAACTTAAGGATACCAAATTTTATTTGGTATCCTTGTTTTATAAATAGGAGTAATTATGAAACAATACAAATTGATTTGTTTAATATTATTAATATTCATATTAGTATCTATTGTTTTAGCTACATTTATAGGCTCAGCTAATATAAATTTTGCTCAAGTTCTAGATATTTACAAATACAAATTACCTTTTTTTGATGTTACAATTGATGACATGGGCCTATTTAGCATAATATGGAATATAAGATTACCAAGAGCTATTATTGCAGTTTTAGTAGGTGGTGGACTGGCTCTTACCGGTTGTATTATGCAAGCACTAACAGGAAATGTTATGGCGGAACCTTACACTTTAGGCATACAGTCAGGTGCAGGCATGTTTGCTGCATTTGGTATAGTCTTTTTTGCAAGGATTCCTGCGCTAAGCTTTATCGGTACAAATCTTTTCTCATTTATGGGAGCAATGATGGCTATGGTTTTTGTATATACAATTGCATCAAAAGATGGAATGAAATCAAACTCTAGCTTAGTATTAACTGGTATATCTGTTGCTATGCTATGTAACGCAGTCATACAGTTAATCATAGCTTTTGCGCCAGATAATGCAAAGATGAGAGAAATTGTATTTTGGACCATGGGAGGCTTAGGAGGATCGCATTGGGAAGTCATTCCTTTCTTGCTTATTGTTGTTATTGCAGGCTTTATTATTACTTATTTATTGGCAGAGCAGTTAAATATAATATCAATGGGGGAAGAGACAGCTATAATACTAGGTATTTCTCTGGAAAAGTTAAATAAGATATTGCTTGTAACAGTTTCTGTAGTGGTTGGAACTATTGTTTCAATAAGCGGAAGCATAGGATTTGTAGGATTGATTATACCTCACATTGTAAGAAAGATAACGGGATCAGATCATAAAAAATTAATACCCGTAGCCACACTAACAGGAGCGTTATTTTTAGTCTGGGCTGACATTGTATCAAGAGTTATAGTTGCGCCTAAAGAATTACCTATAGGTGTGTTAACATCATTAGTTGGCGTTCCATTTTTCTTATTTATAATAAAAAGAAAAAGCCAAGGAGTAAAAAAATAAGTATGATAAAAATTGATAATTTAACTTATGCCATTGGGGACAATCTAATTAGCAATGATATAAATATTTTGTTTCAGGAAAATATTTTTACTGGAATTATAGGACCAAATGGCAGTGGAAAAAGCACTCTTCTTAAACAAATTTATAGGGTTATAAAACCAAATAAAGGTAAAATATATTTAAAAAATGTAGATATTATGAAAATAAGTTCAAAAGAACTTGCAAGACAAATGGCGGTACTTCCACAAGAAAATCAGAGTGATTTTGATTATACCGTCAGAGAAATCGTTTTGATGGGAAGATATCCTTATCACGGAATTTTTAACAGAGGCTACGACTATGAAAAAGATATTGAGCTTATGAAAAAATATCTTGAAATTGTAGGCCTATCAGAGCAAGAAAATCAATATTTTAAAACGCTATCTGGCGGAGAGAAGCAGAGGGTTTTATTGGCTAGAGCATTGGTTCAAGAGGGAAATATATTGATACTCGACGAAGTAACTAATCATCTTGACATAGGATATCAGTACAAGGTTTTAGAAATATTAAAACGATTAGATATGACAATCATTTCTGCTATCCACGATCTTAATTTAGCAATGAAATTTTGTGACCAAGTTGTACTTATCGACAAAGGAAAGGTCGTTATGCAAGGAAAACCAAAAGATATAATAACAAAAGAAAATTTGAAAGATATTTTTAAAATAGATGCGCAAATAATAGAGAAAGAAGACTCATGTGTAATTGATTATAGATATTCATATTATTAAGAGGAGAGTGAAATTAAATGTTTATTAATAAAGCATTAATAAAATTCGCCAAAGGTTCTGAGATAAAAATTATAAAGGCAGTTTTATCTCAGTTACTAACAACATTTATTTTGTCAGCTATATCATTATGCATGAGTTTTCTAATAAAACAATCAATATCAAACCAAGAACTTATAAATAAAGTAAGTTTATCGCTCGTATTGATTATATGTACTTTATATTTATTGTTAAAGTTATTAAGTAAAACAAATATAAAGATAGTAATAGATGCAGGTACTAGCATAAAAGATAATGTTAGAACCCAGATTATGCAAAAACTATTTTTGCTAGGACCAGCATTTTCAAATACAATGAGGACAGGTTTTTTAACCTCTACATTTACAACAAGAGTCGAGTGGCTTATGAACTATTACACAAAATATATGCCAGTCGTCTTAAGTGCGATAATAAATGCTGCTATTTTTATAGCATTTTTATCATATATTGATATATACGTTGGAGTTGTAGCATTACTTTCAGTGATAATCATGATATTAATACCTATGTGCTTTTTCTTTTTGATGAAAGAAAGAGGCGAACAAGAGTGGGAAAATCATGCGAAATATTACAGTGAATGTTTAGACGGGATACAAGGCATGCAAAGCTTAAAAGCATTTAATGCAGACAAAGAGTATCTAGAAGACATCAAACAGATTGGGGAGACTTATCGTAAGTCAGTTATGGCACATTTAAGCGTAACAATAATAGAAGGAACTTTTTCTGAATTTTTTGCTAGAGTAGGAACTGCACTTACTTTAGCTATTTTAGGCTGGAGGTGTGCGTACGGATTTGTTGATAAAGACTTGTTGATTGTTGCTTTTTTTGCAGTAGGAGCAACATTTTCACCAATGATTTCTTTAATTAGTGCATGGCATCTTGGTTTTCAAGGAGTTTCGGGCTCATACTCGATTAATGAATTTCTTGAAATTGATAGTAAAGACATTATATCGAATCACATACTACCAAGCAAAGTAATGCAGCGTAACAATTTAGCACAATATATGGAAAACACAGACACTATAAAGAAATTAAGCCTAGAAAAAGACTTTAAGGTACAGTTTAAAAATGTTTCTTTTAAATATCCTGAAAGTGAAAAAAATGCTGTAGAAGATATTTCTTTTGAATTAGAAAAAGGGAAAATCATCGCTTTTATAGGTAATTCGGGTAGTGGTAAATCTACAATAGCAAACTTGCTTGCAGGATTTTATCGCCCACAAAGCGGAGATATTATTTTGAATGGAACTAAACTTTCTAATCAAACAATTGGCTTTTTTCACGACAATATATCTGCAGTATGGCAAGATAACCACTTATTTTCAGGATCAATATATGAAAACATTATGATTGGCAATAGCAACGCAAGTAAAGATGAAGTATATAAAGCTTCGGAAGATGCCATGATTCACGAACTTATTGAGACTCTTCCAGACAAATATGATACTAAAATTGATGAACTTAGTAGTAGATTTTCTATGGGCGAGCGTCAAAGAATAGCAATCGCAAGAGCCATTTTAAAGAATGCGCCTATTATTATTTTTGATGAGGCTACCTCTTCGCTTGACAGAAGAAATGAAATGTATATACAAAAAATGGTGGAGACTCTAAAGGAAAAAAGAGCAATTTTTATCATTGCTCATAGAATATCCACAATACTTATGGCAGATGAGATATGCATTCTGGATAAAGGAAGGATTGTAGAAAGAGGAAAACATCAAGATTTGTTAGCATCATCAGAAATATACAAGCATTTGTTGGGAGGTATCTTGTAAAATATGGGACGTATAAAATATGTTTTTTTACTATCAAAATATATTAAAGATTACCGAAGCAAGCTATTTATAAGCACAATTATAAATGGCTTATATAAAATTATGCCTATAGCACTGGGCTTTGAAACGGCATATATTATTTCGAAAGCGCTAAGCGGTAATTTACACAAGCCACAACTACACTTCTTTCTTGTCTTAGCTATGGTTATTGCAACAGCGATTTTGAACTACTTAGATATTTATATTTCACACGATGTTACCTATAAAATACTAACACAGTTAAGAGCTCTATCATATGAAAAGCTTGTAAACATCGCCCCAGCAGGACTTGAAGGAGAAAATAGCGGAAACATTATGTCCATAATATTAGAAGATATTGAGATACTAGAATGGTTTTATGCTCATACAATTATCCAGGTCTTTGTTGCACTGCTAGTGCCAGCTATTTCACTTTTTATTATAGGACGATTTTCGATTTGGCCGTCAATTGTAGTATTGTTATTTATTCTACTAATGTTATTAGAGCCATGCTTATTAAGAAAAAAGTCGGACAAACAAGGATATAAGTTACAGCAAAAATTAGGAGAGCTAAACTCTATAATAATAGATGGCATACAAGGAATAAAAGAGATAATAATTTTTCAATGGCAAAAAAAGTATTTTGAAAAAATGTATAGAGCAAATGATGAGTATAACGAAGCGTTCTATGAATACTCAAAGCGTTCAGTTCGCGAGGTGTCTACCGTCAACTTAATCATAGGTGTATCATCTGTAGTGTCAACAGTGTTGATTTTGTTCTTTGCTAAACAAGGGAAATATTCATATGAGATGGTACTGCCACTAATATCACTGTCAACAATGGTGTATACCCCAATACAAGAGACATTAGTAATGAGTAGTAATTACGGAAGGATATTTGCTGCAGCGAAAAGAGTTTTTGATTTTTTTCAATTAGAAGGATCTATTCATGACGAAGGAAAACTTAAAGTAGATGATATTGTTGAGAGGAATACTTGGGGAGTTACTTTTGACTCTGTAGAATTTAGTTATATAGATAAGGAGTGCAATGAGAGAAATTCTATATTGAAAGGTTTATCTTTTGATGTAGCTAAGGACTCTACTACGGTTCTAGTTGGAAGCTCTGGATGCGGAAAATCAACTTGTAGCAAGCTCTTACAAAGATTCTGGGATGTAGATCAAGGTAAAATTTTAATTAACGGAGTGAATATTAAAGAAATAAAACTAGATGAGCTAAAAAAGCTAATCTCAGTTGTTCCGCAAGAAGTGTATCTTTTCAACAAAAGTATTAAAGACAATTTATTGTTAGCAAATAAAAATGCTAGCATGGAAGAGATTGAATTAGCATTAAAAAATGCAAACTTGAGTGAATTTATCAAAGGTTTAGACAAAGGTTTAGACACAGCTCTTGGCGAGAGAGGGACTAAAATTTCAGGTGGAGAGCGTCAGAGAATATCTATAGCACAAGCTTTTTTAAGAAATTCCCCAATTCTTATTTTAGACGAAATAAATTCAAACTTAGACTCTAACAATGAGAAAGCAATTAATGAGGCTGTGAAAAAATTGAAAAAAGAAAAAATCACACTAATGATTGCACATAGATTAGATACAATAAAAAGTGCGGATAAAATTGTATTTATACAAGATGGAGTATGTGCTGCAAGTGGTAAGTATGATGAGTTAATTAGCGAAAATGAAGATTTTAAAGAGTTTATTGGTGGAGAAATTTTAAAACAATAATAACGGCAAGATATAAATATGTATCTTCTTCACTAGTATATCCAGTGAAGAGGATACATATCTAATAAAATCTCTATCCTTTTATTTTTGCTTAAAAATATAATTTTCACAAATTAATTACCCTTGTCAATGAGTCATCACCAAACAAATTGAAGAACCTCGTCCTTATGGCCGAGAACCTTTACGCTATGCCGGAAAAGAAGAACCTCACCCATTTACAAAGCTTCGCTTTGAATGGGTCCCGAGAACCTTGGTGCTTCGCACTCGTGATGATTTAGCGTTGTACAGAATTTTTTGGAGTGAGTCGTATGAATATACGTCGCAGCGACAAAAAATTCGAAACTAGCTAAAGGGCACGTTTTAACAAGAAATTTTATCTGTCAGCCATGTGAACAGCAAGTTCATCTTCATTAATCCCAAACATAGCCTTACCTAATCCAGTCGCTGCCTCAGCTATAATCTTATTATCTTCATAATTTTCCACTGCCTTAACTATTGCCTTAGCTCTTCTCTCTGGGTCTTCGCTCTTAAATATACCGCTTCCAACGAAGACACCTTCAGCACCAAGTCTTCTCATTAGTGCTGCGTCTTGAGGTGTTGCGACACCGCCAGCTGAGAAGTTAAGTACAGGTAGTTTTTTATTGTCGTGAACGTACTTTACTATATCGTAGCTAACTCTATATTCTTTTGCAAAAGTATATAGCTCGTCTTCTCTTTTTGAAACAAGTAGCGAGATACCGCCAAGTATTTGTCTTAAGTGGCTTACAGCTTGTACAACGTCGCCTGTACCTGCTTCACCCTTGCTTCTAATCATCGATGCACCTTCTTCGATTCTTCTAAGTGCTTCGCCAAGATCTCTTGCACCGCAAACAAAGGGCACGTCGAATTGGTATTTGTCTATGTGATTGTCGTTATCAGCCTTTGACAAAACTTCTGATTCATCGACGTAGTCAATGCCAAGCGCTTCCAAAACCCCTGCTTCAACAAAGTGACCGATTCTGCACTTCGCCATAACAGGGATTTTAACAGCTTTTTTTATCTCCAAAATCATTTGTGGATCGCTCATTCTAGCAACGCCGCCTTCGCGTCTGATGTCCGCAGGTACCCTCTCAAGCGCCATGACAGCGCATGCTCCAGCACTTTCGGCAATCTTCGCTTCCTCAGGATTAGTAACGTCCATGATGACGCCGCCCTTAAGTGTATTTGTAAAGTCTAAAAATTTTTTATTCATAATATTCCTCCTCTTTTATAGCAATTATACTTGAATTATGGTATAATTAAAAGTACCAATTATGATTATTTTGATGGTACCAGATAGGAGGAGCTATGCAAATAGATTTAAAAAGCGATAGGCCTATTTATGAACAGATATATGAATATTTTAAGGATGCAATACTTGAAGGACGCTTCAAAAAAGGAGAGAAACTGCCTTCGAAGAGGACTCTTGCAAGGGACATATCTGTTGCGGTGAACACGGTGACAAGTGCGTACGAGATGCTGATCTCTGAAGGCTACATAAGTAGCGAGGAGAAGCGTGGCTACTTCGTCAATGACATAGGAACTATATACACTCTTAAGCATGATGATGTAGAGATAAGCACGCGTAAGGAGAAGAAGTCTTATAAGTACTCATTTTTAATTACACAGGGCGATCCTGAGTCCTACCCTATAGATAGATTTAGAAAGATATTTACTCAGGAGCTCATCTATGACACTGAGTTCTACGAAAGAGACTACCAAGGGCTCTATGGTCTTAGGCACGAGATTAAAAACTATCTATTCAAGGCGAGGGGCATCAAGACTAATGAAGACAATATCATTATAAGTTCGGGCCTTGAGTACCTACTTATGACTCTCTTTTTAATCTTGCAAAACAAGGTGAAGCTTGCTTTGGAGAACCCGGGCTACAAGGTTTTGGAGACGCTTTTACGGGTCAATGGTATAGCCTACGAGCCGATTGACATCGATGAAAGTGGTATGAGCTTTGAAAACTTTCTAAAGGCGGACTGCGAGCTTGCACTACTTACGCCATCTAACCAGTTTCCAACTGCGACTGTCATGCCTATCAAAAGAAGGCTGGAGTTCTTAAACTGGGCGAATGCTGCAAGTGGCCGCTACATTATTGAGGACGACTACGACAGTGAATTTCGTTATGCGCCCAGAGCCATATCCCCAATAAAGAGCCTTGATGAGATGGATAGGGTAATCTACATAGGAAACTTTTCTAAGTCCATAAGCCCACTTCTAAGACTTAGTTACATGGTCTTACCAAACGCACTTTTGCATGAGTACCATGGCATAAGGCCACTCATGAACTCGCCTGTTTCAAACATTGTCCAAATTCTCGTGAAGGACTTTATGAAGGAGGGTCACTTTGAAAGGCAGCTCAACAGAATGAAGGGTATCTACAACAGAAAGAGGCTTACGCTCTTAGACGCTCTCAAGGACGCTTCTGGCATTAGGCTTGTGGACTCCATGGCTGGTATGCACCTTAAGCTTTATGTAAGTGGTCTTGAAGATTACAGTAGGCTAGTTCAAATGCTTGACAAGAGAAGTGTCAAGGCTGAAACTATATCGAGCTACACTTTTGGCAAAAAAAGCGTAAGTGAAGATGCTCTTTTACTTGGCTATGGCCTTATGAGTGAGAAAGAGCTTGAGTCTGCTGCGGCTATAGTTCTTGATACAATTAAAAACTTGAAAAATCTATAATTTTATCATATAATATATTTAGTTAAAGCTAAGGAGGATACCATGAGCATCAAAATTATAACGGATTCGGCTTCGGACATAAGCTATGAATTAGCAAGTAAATATGACATAGACATCATGCCCATAGTCATCATGAAGGGTGACGAAACTTACCTTGATGGTGTGGACATAAGTGGCAAGATGATATATGACGATATGAGGCAGGGGGCTGTTTACAAAACTGGTGCCATAGCTCCCAATGAGTATGAGGAGAAATTCAAGGAAGTTTTGGAAAAGTATGACAAGGCTATATATGTATCGTTGTCGACTGGCATGTCTTCTACATATAATAACGCTGTGCTTGCGAAGAACTCGCTTGGTATAGGTGACGATAGGCTTATGCTTGTTGACTCGCGTGGCGCTTCTATGGGCCAAGGTTTGCAAGTTTTATCTCTAGCAAAGCTTAATCAAGAAGGCAAGACTTTTGATGAGCTTAAGGCTTATGCACATGGCTTTGTCAAGAATACAAGGTATGTATTCTTCGTGGACTCGCTTGAGTACTTGCAAAGGGGCGGCAGGGTTTCAAAGCTAAGTGCTGCAATTGGTAACCTGATCAATATGAAGGTTGTGCTTGATGTGCACTCTGATGGCGTGATTTACACTGAAGACAAGGTTAGAGGTACTAAGAGAGCCATTGCAAGGACTGTTGATTTTTTCGAAAATGAAGTGGGTCATGACTTGTACGCTAACACGATATACGTATGTCATGCGGACTGCGAAGACCTTGCAAATAAGGTAAAGGAGCTACTCGTAGAAAAGTATCCAGACATGGAGATAAAGCTAAACCCATTTGCGGTATGCATAGGCGCTCATACAGGACCTGGTACGGTGCATATATGTACTATAAAGAATTTTGAACTATAGTTAAATAGATATATAAGATATAAGAAGGGACAGAGCAAATCTGTCCCTTTGTCGTTTGAATTTAATTGTAGGTGCGAATGAACTCACACAGTATAATTAGTTTTGCAGAGAAAATTCTAGCATAAGGCGAAGCAATTTTACCCTTGTTAATGAATCATTGCCAAACAAATTTTTTGCAGCAATGAAGAACCTTGTCCTAACGGACAAGAACTTTTACGCTAGGATGAATGAGGCGAAATAATCTTATCCATGTCAAAGAACCTGCACAAACAAATTTTGCTGGAAAAACTAGATGATTACGCGAAATGGAGATTTGAGGCAAGCGGAGTGTACGTACAAGTACTCGAGCATTGCCGAAAATCGAATGAGCGTAAGGGCTAGTTTTAACGCAAAATTATACGAAGAAAGGAAGGATTATTACACTTAGTATTCCACTGATGACTAAACTCATCGAGCTCGCCGCACCAGTCAATTCATTCATATTATTTGCCTTCGCTGTGCCTATCGCGTGCGATGCGCTTCCCAAGGCAACTCCTTTAGCAACGTCTGATTTAATTTTCATAATTTTAAAAACAGCATCACTGACCATGGCTCCGAATATGCCTGTAAATATTATCGTAAATACTGTAATCGAAACGATGCCACCCATCGATCTAGAAACGTCTATGCCTATAGCTGTGGTGATGGACTTTGGCAAAAGCGTTGCAAAATGCACTTTCTCAAGCACAAATATCTTATAAATCACAAAAACTGTCAAAACTGAAGAGAATACGCCGAAGACTATGCTCATAAGTATTGGAACTATGTCTTTTTTTATGGTTTTTAGCTCTTCATACAAGGGAAAGGCTAGGGCAATGGTTGCCGGTGTTAGTAATAGCGAAACATATTTTGCGCCCGATGCATAAGTTTTGCTGTCAATTTTAAAACTCAAAAGCACTGCCATATCGACAGCTATTGCAAATAGAAGTGGGTTTATGAAGGACCACTTAAGCTTCTTTTTTATGTAAACAAAGAAAAAATATGGCACTACTGTTAGTAAAAGCATGAAGATGGCTGTCATCACTTCACCTTCCTTATCTTTAATAGCGTTTCACAAAAAGTACCTGTTGAAGCCATAACGAAAATTGTTGAGAAAACGATTGCGACTAGAACTGGGACTATGATGACTTTAAGGTCTATGAAGCTGTCAATAAGTGCAACAGCGCTTGGTATGAAGGTTAGTGGCATTATTTTAATCAAAAATTTACAAACGCCTTCGACTTTTTCTTTTTTCACAAGACCCATTTGCAGAAGCAAAAAAAGTATTATTATGCCGTAAATGCTTGCTGGCATCGAGACTGGCAAGGTTTTTGAGAGATAGTCGCTCACAAGTGTCACCGCCGCCACGATTATTATTCCAAATATTGTATTCAAAAAAATCACTCCTATTCTTAAATAGTATACCATTAATATACGTTTATGAAAAATAAAAATTTTTTACTATAATTATAAATTTTATCTATCCTAAGTGGGCCAGGTATTGCAATTTATTATACAAGCGAGTAATTTAGCTAAATCCATTGACATATCTAGGATTATGGTCTATATTATAGTTAATTGTAAGAATAATCTTAGACACATAATTTACACCACCTAAAAAAACGTTCATTGGCCGAGCGTTTTTTTGTTTGCAAAATATTGTTTTAGGGTAAAATATTAATGTGCAAAGGAGGGTGAATTATGTACAAATTTATGAAAAAAGTCCCTGGTGGCTTGCTTTTGATACCAATGCTTATAAGCGCGGTATTTGCAACATTTTGGCCAAATTTATTCTACATCGGAGGACTTACTGAGGCTTTATTTACTAAAAAAGGAATTAACTACATCGTTGCTTTAATAACATTTTGTTCAGCGACATCACTTGATTTTAAGAGCCTTGCAAAGGTTTTGAAAAAACAAGGACTTATGCTTCTTGTGAAAATTATTTTATGTATGGTATTTTCATTATTATTTTTCAAATTTTTCGGCGAAACAGGTGTATTTGGCATCAGCTTACTAAGTTTTGTGTGCATTTTGGCATCACTAAACCCATCACTTTACTTGGCATTGACTAAGGACTATGCGACAAAGACTGATGAGAGCGCTTTTGGTTTGACTGGCCTTTTATGTTTACCAGTTTTTCCAATCATAGTGTATTCTGTTGCTCAATCGCAAGCTATTGACTTTTCACCGATAATTTCAACGCTTATACCTCTTGTTTTGGGTATTTTGGTAGCGAACTTTGATAAAGAATTTGCAAATATTTTCAAAGGTTCAACTACTATGCTTACACCATTTATGGGATGGAGCTTTGGAACCGGAATTAATCTAATTGAATCATTCAAATCAGGTGTACAAGGAATTGTTTTAGTAATTATTTTCTACGTGCTTATAGCGCTTCCAATATTCTTATTTGAAATTAAAGTGCTTAAGAGTAATGGTGTTAGCGCACTTGGAATGTCTTCGGTTGCTGGACTAACTGTTTCAGTACCATTAATTTTATCACAAAATTCTGATTATCTAGCATCAATCGCTAGTCAAAGTGCTTCGCAAATAGCTCTAGCTGTTGTAATCACTTCAGTTATCACACCTATACTTGTGAAGATGCTTGCAAAGAAAAAGGGTTTAGAGATAAATAAATATTAAGGAGAGGAATTATGAATAAATTTTATGAATTAGCAGAAAAAATGCAAGATGAAACTATAAAGATGAGACGCGATCTTCATCAAATGCCTGAAATAGGCCTAGAAGTTGAAAAAACTTGTGACTATGTCGAAGGAAAGCTTAAGGAGATAGGCCTAGAACCAGTAAGATACGGTAACTCTGGTGTATCGGCAATTATCGACTCGGGTAAAGACGGCGAATGCATTTTATTAAGAGCTGACATGGATGCACTCCCAATGGCTGAAGATAATGATTTGCCATTCAAGGCGACTAATGGCTACGCTCACACATGTGGTCACGATACGCACGCTGCAATGCTTTTAAGCGCAGCAAAGATTTTAAATGACAATAAGGATAGCTTCAAGGGCAAGGTAAAACTTATGTTCCAATCAGCTGAAGAGATTTTTAAGGGATCACGTTTTATGATAGAGCATGGCATACTTGAAAACCCTCATGTAGACGCAGCTCTTGCAATGCACACATCGCTTGACGAAGAACCGGGCTCCTTTGGATACAATCTTGGATATATGACTACATCATGCGATAACTTCAAGATCACTATCGTTGGAAAAGGCTCACACGGTGCTTATCCGCACACAGCGCACGACCCAATATATGCAGGAGTATTATTATATACACAATTTATGGAGCTAATATCGAGAGAAAAGGATCCAAATAAGGTCGCTACACTAACATTTGGTCAATTTGTAGCTGGAAGCAACTCAAACATTATCCCAAATGAATGCGTTATGCAAGGAACACTTAGAACATATAATCCAGAAGTGAGAGAGTATATGAAAAATAGGATGGCTGACGCAATGAAGGCAATAGAAGTTCTTACACAAACTAAGATTGAACTTGACTACTTTAGCGGCGTACCAAGCCTTTACTCAGACCCAGAGCTTACACAATTTTTTGCTGAGACTATCAAGGACAATATGGATCTAAAAGCGATTAAAGATAGCAAAATTATGGCATCTGAAGACATGGCATGCGTTGCAGAAAAAGTTAAAACAACATATCTAATGCTTAATATGAAGGTAAAGGGCTGTGAAGCAGCTCATCACAATCCTAAGGTTATGTTTAATGAGGATGCATTAAAATACGGTACGGCGATATTTGCGATTTGCGCTGTGGCTTATTTGAATAAATAATTTCGCATTCAATTGGCGACTAAGGCTCGTTCGCTTTTCGGCAATGCTCGAGTACTCGCTTGTACGCTCCGCTTGCCTCAAAGCTCCACATCGCCTTATTCATCCAATTGCTCTGCGAAATCTAGTAAACATACTTTAAGTTGTATTAAATGTTAAAAAAATGATCTTAATATTTTCACATTTAATTGTTAAGCAGCAAAAGTGAGAAAAGTGATTTTCACGAATTAATTGAATTAATATCGAAATATAACGAAATTTGCAGATGGGCTTAATTTAATTCGAAAAAATAATAGCTGGACCACGTGGCCCAGCTATTTTCATATAAAAAGATATTTACTTAAATAAGCTTTTTTGCTTCTTCCAAAGCCTTGTCATAATCAGGATGATTAGTAACTTCGCTAACAATTTCTTGATACTTGATTGTGCCGTCCTTATCTATGATAGTGATGGCTCTTGCAAGTAGACGAAGCTCTTTAATCACAAGACCGTACTTTGTACCAAAATCAAGGTCTCTGTGGTCTGATAAAACTATAACCTTGTCAATGCCGTCTGCAGCGCAAAATCTTGATTGAGCAAATGGTAGGTCACAGCTAAGTGTTAAAACAACTGCATCGCCAAGCTTAGCAGCTTCTTCGTTGAATCTCTTTGTTTGTAATTCACAAACAGGTGTGTCAATTGAAGGAACTGAGCTGATGATAACTACTTTACCTTTCACTTCGTCAAGAGAAAACTCTGATAAGTCATTCTTAAGAGCCTTAAAATCAGGCGCCTTGCTGCCTACCTTTGTTTCTTCACCAATTAAAGTTACTGGTGAACCGCCAAATGTTATTATACCTTTTCTTTCATTCATATTTATTACCCCCTAGTGTAAATTATTTACCCGAAATTAAAAATTTTAAACGATTTATTTAATTTCTTCTTCATCAATAGGCTCAATCTTATCAAAGTCTATATTAAATTCTTTTTCAAATTCTTCCATGCTAATAAGTTTTTCTTTATTCTTTTTCATAGAAGCAAGTCTTTTCTCAGCAAGTGCCATATCTTTTATATCTTCTAAAATTTCATCTAATTTCATTTTCATCACCAAATACATTATATCACAAAGACTATATTAATATCTGGAAATTTATGCTTTTTCGTGTTATAATATAGATACTTATAAGCGAGGTGAATCTTATGCAGCTTGAAATATATAAGGAGCCGCTTCAATTCGAGGCAAGTGCTTCCGAAAAAAAGCTTAATGCATTTAAACAATTTCATACGAAATATGCGTCTGACTGGATTAGGCTTGATTATTTGAACGAAGCCTTTATTAGCGATGTCAAAAAAACAGCTGAGTACATACGCAAATCTTTTGATGCTCTTGTAGTTATCGGGATCGGCGGATCTTTTATCGGTGCAAAGGCATTCATCGACGCTTTAGGAAATGATTTCCCAATATATTTCACCGGAAATAATCTTGATGGCGAGTGCCTTATTAATTTAATTAATGAACTTAAAGATAAGCGCTACGCGATAAACGTTATAAGCAAGTCAGGAACAACTATGGAGACAAAGCTTGTATTCGAAATTTTCCTTAACGATATGATGAAAAAAGGAATTGACCTTAAGAATAGCGTTATAGTGACTAGCTCAGAAACTAGTGAATTAGCAAATTTTGCTCTATTACATAAGATGAAAACTTTTATAATACCCGAAGATATAGGCGGACGCTACAGCGTTTTCACTGCAGTTGGCCTACTTCCAATGGCGGCCAGTGGCCTTGATATAGAAAAAGTAATTATGGGTATAAAAAGTGCAAAGGAAGAATATTTTGAAAGCGACGGCGATATAAACACAGCTCTTGACTACGCTTACTATAGGCATCTAGCTGGAAAGACTTATGCGCTTGAGTTTATCAGCGTTTACGAGGAAAGGCTTGCTTCATTTACTGAGTGGATAAAGCAGCTTCTTTGCGAATCGCTTGCCAAGGACGGCAAGGGACTCATTGTTTCTAATCTTAAGTACACACAGGATTTGCACTCTATGGGTCAGCTTTTGCAAGAGGGCAGGCGCAATATAATCGAGACGCATATATTTGCCAAGCCAAAAAATATTCATGACGAGGCTATCATGAATATAAATAAGATAAATGAAATTGCCTTCAAAGCGACTGTTAAGGCGCATCACATGGGCGGCGTACCAAGCTGCGTAATTAAGCTAGATGAGATAAGCGAGGAAAGTCTTGCAAAGCTCTCTATATTTTACATGGCTTCCTGCGTTTATAACGCTGTTATGGATGAGGTAGAGCCTTATGGTCAGCCGGGTGTAGAAGTTTACAAAGAAAAAATTAGAAATATATTAGAGGAGTGATAAGATGTTAGCAAAAGTTTTAAAGGATGAAGGCTTAATAAAAAGCATAAATGGGGTTAATTTTGTTCACAAAATTTTGAAAAAGGGAGATGTAATTGATAAACACAATCATCCAGATAAGGAAATAGTTTTCGCTGTAATGAAGGGTTCTTTCGAGATTACCATTGGCGGAGAAGAAAAACACCTTGTAAAGGTTGGCGAAGCACTTAACTTCGATGGCACTAATACTATAAGCGCAGTGGCTTTGGACGATAGTGAAAGCCTTGTTGTGCTAGTTAATAAAGAATAAAATGCTTAATAAATTTCCAGAAAGCATCGATTTAAAGAAGATACCATTATTCTCATACTTTTCAGACGAAGAACTTAACGAGATCAGAAAAGGTCTTAAGCTTGAGACACTTAAGCGTGGCGACGCCATATTCTCATCGGGCGACAGCGCGGACAGGATGTTCATCGTCTACGAAGGATTTATGAAGATATCTATGTATCTTTCGGACGGTAGAGAGCAAATTCTCTACATCTACAAAAAAGACGACTTTGTTGGCGGCTTCAACATACTTTATCAGGACAAATATGTCTACAATGCTGCTGCCACAACGAACGCAAAGATCATAGTTATAAATAAGTATGACTTCGAAAATATCATGCTAAAGAACAAGGATTTCGTTTTGAAGGTTTTGGAAGAAGCCTACTACAGAATCAGAAAGTCAGAAGAGCTTATCGACAGGCTCTCAGTTATAAACGCGGATATGAAGGTTGCCAAGGCTCTTATCAATCTGATTAAAATATCGGGCTCAATCAAGGACGGTGTAATCACAGTCGACCTTAAGATCAATCGCGAGGAGATGGGCTCTTTCACAGGACTTACGCGTGAAACTATCTCGAGAAAGCTTAGCCAATTTCAAGATGAGGGCATAATCACGCTCGAACGTAACAAGATTATTATTAACGATATTAGAAAACTTTCAGACAAAACTATATGATGAACTTGGACAAAGGCGCGTAAATAGAGGTCTTTGTCCATTTTAAATATTTAGGAGAATATATATGCTATTTAATTCAGCTGGCTACCTTGTGTTTTTCACAATCGTTTGCCTAGTTTATTTCATATTGCCAAAAAAAGTCAAGAGAGCCTTTTTGCTCTTGGCAAGCTATTTCTTTTATTCATGCTGGAACCTTAAGTACTCACTACTAATGCTATTTAGCACAGTAGCGACATACTTAACAGCCATCGCCATGGACTTGGCGGGCGAAAAACAAAAGAAAAAAATCTATCTCGGACTTTGTTTCTTTGTCAATTTGGCGATACTTTTCGTCTTTAAGTACTACGGCTTCACAATTAATTTTTTAAATAAAATACTTGGCCTTGTGGGAGTGAGCTTAAATCTGCCACTGATCAATGTTTTACTTCCAGTCGGAATTTCATTCTACACATTTCAAGCGCTTGGCTACATCGTCGATGTTTATAGAGGCGAGATCAAGGCTGAGAGAAATTTTATCAATTACGCTCTATTCGTCTCATTCTTCCCACAATTAGTCGCTGGACCTATAGAGAGATCAAAAAATCTTTTAACGCAGATAGATAATTTAGGACACAGACGCTATGAAAACCTATCAAAGGGACTTCTTTACATACTTTGGGGCTTTTTCCTAAAGCTAGTCATTGCAGATAGGGCAGCAATATTCGTAAATCAAGTCTATGATAGCTACCAAGGCTACTCATACGTATTTTTATGCTACGCCGCTTTACTCTTCGCGGTGCAAATTTATTGCGATTTTTATTCATATTCAATCATCGCAAAGGGCTCTGCCAAAATTTTGGGCTACGATCTTATGGATAATTTTAAAGCGCCATATCTTTCGAAATCAATCACAGAATTTTGGAGACGCTGGCACATCTCGCTATCTACTTGGTTTAAGGACTATCTATACATCCCTTTAGGGGGGAATAGAAAAGGAGCTTTCAGAAAGCATTTAAACGTTTTGATAGTTTTTTTGGTGAGCGGTCTTTGGCACGGAGCGAACTACACCTTCGTTCTTTGGGGTTTAATTCATGGTATTTTCAATATTTTGGAAGATAGTTTTAAAGGCATCACAAAAAATATTAGCAATAATTTTATTTATAAAAATATTCGTCGTCTTATAACTTTTGTCGTTGCAGTCATCAGTTTTGTAATCTTTAGAAGCAAAAATATTGGTGCGGCAAAGGCCTTTATACTTGGGATTCTTAAGAGGCAGGCAGGAACTTTGGATGCGTCAATCGCTTTTCCATACGAAGACACAGTCATCTTGCTCATTGCGATAGCCATGCTTATATTAATTGACATACTTATTTACAATAAAGTGAACATGGTTGAAAGAATTGAAAAAAGAAGTCTAATTATAAGATGGCCGATATATATATTTTTACTAGTAGTAATACTAATTTTTGGCATATATGGACCGGGATACAGCGAAGCACAGTTCATTTATTTCCAATTCTAAAAGGTGAGAGAGATGAAATATATTAAGAGAATTTTAAAAATCGCGGGCTTTGTCATAATTCTGAGCCTTGTGCTTGCAAAATTAAATATCATCTTCATCAGAAAATCCGATGTGAAGCCTTGGGACATGATTAACAAGATTTCGGGATATTTCAACGAGGACAAGCCTTATGACGTCATCTTCTTCGGCACTTCGCATGCATATTGCTCTTTTGATACAGAAGATTTGGCGGAGCATGGTATTAGTTCATATATACTAGCGAGCCAAAAGCAGCCACTTGAGGCGACATACTACTACATCAAAGAAGCGATTAAGAGGTCAAAGCCAAAGGCCATCTACGTCGACGTGCTCGATGCCTTGGCGATGAATGATGTAGATGAAGGAAGCGTCCACACTTACACCGACTACTTCCCCATGGGCATAAATAAGGCTATGATGATTAAGGATAGCCTTCCTCCTGAAGAATGGGCGGAGAATGTGATGCCTTTAATCAAGTACCATACAAGATGGAGGGCGCTTGAAGAAAAAGATTACAAGGCCAAGTGGAAGGACTACCACGATGACCTGAATGGTTTTGTGAAGCTCGAGCGTCAAAGCAAAGAATTTGTTAAAAATCCTGAGCTTAGCAAGGAAAACCTTGATAATATCACAAAAGCGCACGATAAGGACTTTAGAGAGAAAAAATACGCCGCAATAAAAAGGATAAATGATCTTGCTAAGAAAAATGGTGTTGAAGTGCATTTTATAAAAACGCCGATTTTTACAAAAGATGTCTACGATGAGAACATCGCTGCACTTGAGAGCTACGCTCATAGTATAGGCGCGGATTTTATAGATTTTACCAAAGTGATGGGTGAGGAGCTAGGCTTTGATGATTATTATGATGCGTCGCATTTGAATAGTGAGGGAGCAAAAAAATTTACTAGTTATTTTATTAAGAATGTTTTGAATAAATAAGTTTTTTCGCATTCAAATTGCGCCTGGAACTCGTTCCCTCCTCAGCAATGCTCGAGTACATTTGTACACTCCGCTTGCTTCGTCAGTCCACATCGTCCCATGCATCAACTTATTCTGCGAAAAATATTTTGTGATAATGTGCTGAATAAATAAAATTTTGATTAAAGATTTTGATTAAAGATAAGAAAATAGGAGGTTTTATCTATGTGGTTAGCATTTGGTATTTTGGCAGTAATATTTGCGATATTAAATTTGGTTTTCGCATTTAAAGGGAAAGAGGCAAAATATTTTAGATTTATGAGCATGGCTCTAACTATACTTACTTTGTGGGTTGCTCTTAAAGAGGAGCTTAATCTATTCTTTATAAAGGATTTCACTGCACTTGAAGACACTGCTCCAACATTGATAAATGGCCTTTTTGTTTGCTCAGTAGGATCGATACTGATAAATAGTATATCTTTATTTAAAGAGAAGAAATAATTTGGGTAAATATATATAGAGGTGAAAACCATGGATAAGGAAAAGGAAATAAAAGAAGCAAAGGTCGCTGCGGTCGAGGTCTTGTTAAGGCTTGATGAGGCGGTGAAGTCTCTTGATGGTGCGTCAAAGATGAGCATGATTGATATCTTTGGAGGCGCCTTCTTCAGCGTGATTAAGAGAAAGCACATACAAGAAGCGAACCTTAGTATAAAGGAAGCTGGCATATACCTAAAGAGCCTTAATAAGGAGCTCGGCGACATTGGCATGAGGCTTCCTGAAGAGATAAGCGACACCTTGGGAGATAATATTGCGGACATATACTTTGATAATATCTTTACCGATGTAAGAGTTGCAAAAGAGATAAAAGATAAGCTTGTTGAGGTCAAGAGCTTTAGAACAATGATAGAAAATTTAATAATGAAGCTTGATAAGGAGCTTGACGAAATAAAAGAATGCTAGACACGATGTCTAGCATTTTTTAAATCTTATTAAGTATATCGTGATGACCAATATCAAGAAGTATAATTACTTCATTATTATGATAAAACCAGATTACTCTTACATCCATATTGACAGAAAACTCATAAATGTTATCGGTACCTTTTATCTTTTTAGTTCTTAGTGACGGATGATATGGATTTTCTACAAATAAATTAATTTTTTTCTTTGTTTGAGCCTTTTCTATATCTGATAGTTTTTTATAGTGCTTTTTAAACGCATCCGAGTAAGTAATTTTGTATTTCATTACTTATCAAGTTCATCAAACAAGGCATCTATCGAGTCAAAGACAGGTCTTTCACCATTATCAATACTTGCCTTTATCTCTTCAACTGAGGCCTTTAGTTCATCTATCACATTCTTTGGGTAGACTTCAAGCGGTATCAAAACTATCCTGCCACTTTCTTCGATAATTTCAAATTTATCTCCTTGATTTAAATTCATCAAACTCACTATTTCCTTAGGTATAGTCACTTGCGACTTAGCTTTTAACTCAACTAACATAGTCTTACCTCCTTAGTTAGAATTTCTTACTTTCTGATTATATTATATATTTTTATAAAGTTTATGTCAATACATATTTATTGACAATAATCCTTCATTAGTTATATAATATTCATGGTGATATGATGTTTATATGTAATTTATGTCCTCGCAAGTGCGGCATAGACAGAGATGAAAAACTTGGTGTTTGCAAAATGAAGAATGAACTTGCAGTTTCAAAGGCAAGTGTTCATGTCTTTGAAGAGCCTGTCATCTCGGGCACACGTGGCTCGGGAACTATATTTTTCGCAGGATGCAATCTATCTTGCGTCTTCTGCCAAAATTATGAAATTTCTCAAAATAAGGACGCTATATTTAAGTACATAAGCAAAGAAAGGCTCGTAGAAATATTTTTCGAGCTAAAAGCAAAGGGTGTTCACAATATCAATTTGGTCTCGCCGATGCACTTTAGTCATCTTATCAAGGACGCCATCATTCTGGCTAAGGAAAAGGGCTTTGATCTGCCATTCGTCTACAACACAAACAGCTACGAGCTCAAAGAGGCAATCAAAAATCTTGATGGTCTCATCGACATCTACTTAGCTGATTTCAAATACTTTTCAGACACTTATGCCAATGAGTTTTCACACGCGCCTAATTATAGGAAGTATGCTCTTGAGGCCATTGACGAGATGCATAGACAAGTCCCTGAAGTAATTATCGAGGACGGGATAATGAAGAAAGGAGTCATTATAAGACTACTTTTATTGCCAAATTTATATTTTGATGCGAAAAAGATAGTTCGTCTTCTTTATGGTAAATATGGCGATAGCGTGATATTTTCACTGATGAATCAATATCAACCTATGCACATGGCTAAAAATTATAAGAAGATCAATAGGACTGTTAGCGACCTAGAATACGATAGCTTCGTAGACTATGCGGCGGACCTTGGCATATCGAAGGCCTTTGTTCAAGATAAGCAAGATGGCAAGAATTACACGCCAAACTTTGATTTGGAGGGAGTTTAATGCTTTTTTCTGATAAGGAGCTTAGAGAAATACTTTTAAGCGAGGATCAAGATTTTTTAGAAGAGCTATACAAAAAAGCGCGCGAAACGGCCAAAGCCACTTTCTCGAACAAGATTTACATAAGGGCTTTGATCGAATTTTCAAACTATTGCAAAGAGGGCTGCTACTACTGCGGCATAAACAGGAATAAATCCTCTGTCCATAGATTTCGCTTAACTAAAGAAGAGATATATTCTGCGGCGGAGTCGGCTTACGAAGCAGGTTTTAGGACTTTCGTACTACAAGGCGGGGAAGATACTCATTTCACGGACGAAATTTTTTCTGAAATTATTTCTCATTTAAAGAAAAACTATGATGCAGCCATCACTTTATCCTTAGGAGTGAGAAGCTATGAGTCTTACAAGATGTTTAAAGATGCTGGTGCAGATAGATTTTTATTAAGACACGAAACGGCAGATAAAAATATATTTCAAAAGCTTCATCCAGCTGAGCAAAGCTTAGATAGGAGACTTAAAGCAATCTACGACTTAAAGGAGCTTGGCTACCAAGTTGGAACGGGTTTTATGGTCGGAGCACCATTTACAAATATAGAGAGCTTTATAAAAGATATAAAATTAATTAGAGAGATAGATCCAGCCATGATAGGCATGGGGCCCTTCATCCCATCGAAGGGAACGCGCTTTGAGTCTTATCCAGCTGGAACGCTAGAAATGACACGCAAACTACTCGCAATACTTAGACTTGAACATCCTAAAGCGCTAATACCATCGACTACAGCTTTAAATACTATTGTTGAAAATGGCAGAAAATTGGGTATATTATCAGGGGCGAACGTAATTATGCCAAACGTGTCACCAAAGTTTGCTCGCGAGAGCTATAATCTATACGACGGCAAGAAGGCATCAGGCCTTGAGGCGATTGAAGGCGTTCGCGAACTAAATGAATATTTAAAAGAATTTGGATATGAGATTGAATTTACGAGAGGAGACTACAATGTATAAATACGATGTTAATTCTGAAAAAGCAGATGAATTTATAAATCATGAGGAAATTCTTGCCTCTCTTGAGTACGGCAGGGCAAATAAGCACAACAGAGAGCTGATTAAGGCTGCGATAGAGAAGGCGAAGGAAGTTAAAGGACTTTCGCACAGAGAAGCATTTCTTTTGTTATCATCTGAAGAAGAGGACTTAAACGAAGAAGTTTACAAGCTTGCAAACGATATCAAGCGTAAATTTTATGGCAATAGAATAGTTCTATTCGCGCCGCTATATTTGTCAAACTACTGTGTCAATGGCTGTGTTTATTGTCCATATCACTTAAAGAACAAAACTATTCGCAGAAGAAAATTAACTCAAGAAGAGATAAAAAATGAGGTAATCGCTCTTCAAGACATGGGTCACAAGAGACTTGCGCTTGAAACAGGCGAAGACCCTGTCAATAACCCAATCGAGTACATACTTGAGTCTATCAAGACCATTTACTCCGTTCATCACAAAGCTGGAGACATAAGAAGGGTCAATGTTAATATAGCTGCGACAACCATTGAAAATTACAAAAAATTAAAGGATGTCGGCATAGGTACTTATATTTTATTTCAAGAGACATATCATAGAAAAAATTACGAAGCACTTCATCCAACAGGACCAAAGCACGACTACGCTTATCACACAGAGGCCATGGACAGAGCACAATTAGGCGGCATAGACGATGTTGGCTGCGGCGTTTTATTTGGACTAAATAATTACGAATACGATTTCGTGGGTCTTTTGATGCATGCAGAGCACCTTGAAGCGCGCTTCGGCGTTGGACCGCATACAATTAGCGTGCCAAGAATCAGACCAGCAGACGACATAGACCCAGAAACTTTTGAAAATGCAATTTCTGACGATATATTTAAAAAGATTGTTGCTTGCATCAGAGTTTCCGTGCCATATACAGGTATGATTATATCAACAAGAGAGTCAGTAGAGACTAGAGCAAGGATTATCGATTTTGGTATAAGCCAAATTAGTGGCGGCTCAAAAACATCAGTAGGCGGCTACGCGCACGAGGAAGAAGAGTCCTCAGCCGATACAGAGCAGTTCTTTACATCAGACCAAAGAACACTTGATGAGGTAGTTTCATGGCTGATGGATACAAATCACATACCATCATTCTGCACAGCTTGTTACAGAGCAGGCAGAACAGGTGATAGATTCATGAGCCTTGTTAAAGCAGGACAAATCGGCAACATCTGCCAACCAAACGCACTTATGACACTTAAAGAATATTTAATGGATTATGCATCGCCAGAGACAAGAAAAAAAGGCGAAGCACTTATTGAAAGAGAAATAAATAACATTGGCAAGGAAAAAGTTAAACAGATAGTTAGAGACAATCTTAAAAAGATTGAAAATGGCGAGAGAGACTTCAGACTATGATGGCGCGTTCATTGCAAAAACACGTTGTCATCGCAGGCAGAGTAAACGCAGGCAAATCAACGCTTTTTAACTCCATCATGGGCTCAGATGCTGCCATAGTCTCAGACAAACGAGGTACGACGACAGATGCAGTTCGTAAATCCATCGAAGTTCCGGGACTTGGACCAGTCGTATTCATTGACACAGCTGGATTTGGTGACGACACAGCCCTTTCAGATGAGAGGCTAAAAAAGACACGCGCCGAATTTTCTAAAGCCGATGCCTTTATATATACCCTTGACAATGATGATGAGAGCATTTTAAAAGAGCTAGAAAAGTACAATAAGCCAGTCATCAAAGTTATTATGGCGATCGATAGAGACGTAAGCCATGATAATGTAGATGCAATCGTTTATAGAGATGATAGCTCGCGTGAAGAAATTTTTTCTGAGCTTAAAAAAGTTTTAGATACAAAAGAAGAATCATTATTAGATGGCGTTGTAGATGGCAAAGCGACCATCATCATGGTTATGCCGCAAGATGCAGCAGCACCAAAGGGAAGGCTGATAAAAGCGCAAGTTGAAGCCATAAGAGAAGCACTTGACAAGGGCATGACAAGCATAGTCGTGGGCGACGAGGACCTTGAGAGCGTGAGAGATAAATTTCACGGCGCAGACCTTGTGATCTGCGACTCAAGAGTTTTTAAAAAAGTTTATGACGTTTTTGGCGGAATAACAAAAGTCACTTCATTTTCGGTACTTTTTTCAAAAATGAAAGGTGATATAGATTATTTCATCGAATCAGCGAAAAAATTCGATAATTTTAAGGGCAACGAAAAGATTTTAATAGCTGAGGCTTGTACACATCCACCCATTAACGAAGATATCGGAACCGTGAAAATACCTGCCATGCTTAAAAAACGCTTCGGCGATGGACTGCAGTTTACATTTACAAGAGCCGACGACTTTGATGATATAGATGGCTACGACATGATTATACATTGTGGAGCTTGTATGTTTAACAGGGCACATGTAATGAGCAGGGTCGAAGAGGCTAAGCGCAAGGGAGTGGCGATGACGAATTATGGGGTTACGATTGCTTACCTAAACGATATTTTGGATAAAATACAATATTAATTTTAAATAGATACATTTCGTTTGCGATGTATCTATTTCTATTTATACAATCACATTTTAATTGACTAAATGCGTGAAATGTAGTACAATGGATACGGATAGAATATAACAAGGAAGTGGGTTAGAGTCCTACACAGTGCCGCTACGGTATTTGCGATTAGCATAAGTCCGATACTTGTATTTGAGTTTTGCTCCGGTTCAGAGCAAGGCTAGTTTTTTTAGCACGGTTAATTCTATACTATAGCATATTAAAGGAGAAGGATTTTATGAAAAAACTTATTTTCTTAGCAGTCATCTTATCACTATTATTCACATTTGGCTGCAAAACTAATGACACAGGCGCAGACAAGAATGAAGAAACTGCCTCTGGAGAAAAAACAGAAGCTAATGAAAAGTCTAATGAAAAGTCTGATGTTAAAGAGATAACTGTTGGTCAAACTTGGGTTATCACTGGTGACGACCCACTTGACGGATCAAACGGTTGGAGCATCACAAACCACGGTATCAGCGAGTACGTTTATACTCTTCAAGCTGATGGTACTTTAAAATCAAGATTTGTTAAATCAATCGAGGCTCAAGACGAAACTCACTTTACTGCTGAATTAAACGAAGGCGTTAAGTTCGCTGATGGCAGTGAGGTTGATGCTAAGGCATTTTGTGAAGCAATGAATATGATCATGGAAAACAATGAATTTGCTCGCGCTTCTGCTGGTAAGATCGTTTTTACTCCAGTAGAAGACTACAAAGTAGAGATACTTACTGAGCTACCTACAGTTAATCTTGAATCAATTTTCGCTGAGTGGACTAACGTTATGTTCAAGAAAGATGGTGACAAATACATCTTCACAGGCGCTTACAAGATTAAAGAGCTTAAACCAGGCGCTGAAGTAGTTTTAGAGAGAAACGAATATTACGATGGTTTTGAAAATAGACCTGAAACTGTTATTATTAAAGCTTTCAAGGACGGCAACGCGCTTAAGCTTGCTTATGAAAGCGGTGAAGTGGACCTAGCTTTCGGCCTTACAAACGATGTAGCTGTTGGCTTAAAGGACAAGGGCTTCAAAGCGCTTGATTACAACGCTGGATACCAATACTACTGCTTCTTAAATCTTAAGAGAGATCACTTAAACGACCTTCACTTCAGAAAGGCACTTGACCTTCTTCTTAATAGACAAGAGATTATCGATGCACTTGGCGGAGGAGACATGCCTACAGGACTATTTGCCAAGAACTTCAGCTTCAATGGCGATCAAAAATTAACTTTTGATGTAGACAAGGCTAAAGAAGAATTTGCAGCTGCTGGCTACACTTATCAAGGCGACAAGCTTATGGACAAAAACGGCAATCCTGTTAAATTAACTATATTAACATACTCAGCTAAACCAGATCTACCAGTTATTGGCCAAGTACTTGTATCTGATCTAGAACAAGTGGGTATAGAAGCAAGCGTTTCACTAGCTGACAGCATCGACGAAGAAGCTGCTAAGGGCAATCACGATATCTTATTATACGCTCAAAATCCAACAGCAAGCGGCAACCCACACTATTTCTTCGCTCAACACTTTAAGACAGACGCTGTTAAGAACCACAGCTACTATGCTAATGCTGAAGTTGATAAATTAATCGACGAACTTGGCGTAACAGCTGATCTTTCTAAGAGAGACGAGCTTTCAAAAGAAATTCAAGCAAAGATCTATGAAGATCTTCCAATACTATACACAGTTGATCCGCACTGGTTTGTAATGCTTTCTGATAATATTAAGAATTATGAAATCTGGAACGGAGACTATTTTGTAACAAATCCAACACTAACAGTTAGATAAATGAAAGTCATAAACTTTTTTTTCAAATGGCTTTTGATATTCATAGTAGGTTCACTGATTGCCTTTGGCATCGTTAGGCTTATGAGCGGCGATCCAGTTATGATGGCGCTTAGCGAGAGAAACCTCCCTGCGACTGAAGAAAATATTAGCTATTTGAAAAAAGAATTCGGCCTTGATAAATCACTTAGCATGCAGTATTTTGAGTGGATAAGTGATTTTATCAAAGGCGATTGGGGCAAGAGCTACATGACAGACGTCGATTTGAAGCCTGAAATATTAAGGAGAGCTCCTGTTTCACTTATGCTTGGCTTATTAGGGCTAATATATGCGAGTATATTAGCCTTTTGGCTAGGCTATTTGTCAAGCCTTAAAGATGGCTTTTTTGATAAATTCACAAGGGCACTCGCTCTTTTCACTCAAACAGTTCCAGTTTTTATACTTATTATTCTCTTTGTGTACTTCTTTGGCGTGAAATACAGATTCATCAGGTTCTTCAAAACTGGCTCAATCGCAAGCCTAGCAGTTGGAACGTTTTTTGTAGGTCTTCCACTTATTGGACCTATGTCCAGAACGGTTAGGATATATTTTTTAGAAGTGATGAAAAAACCATTCTTCCGTTTTTATATTGAAAGAGGCTACAAAAGAGAAAAGGCTCTTTTAAAGTATTGCTACCACGAGCCCTTACAAGGTCTTTCCGGTTTACTTATCAGTCAAAGTGCTTACGTGATAGGCGCCAGCTCAGTTGTAGAGTTCGCTTTATCAATACAAGGACTATCGACATTCTTGATCGAGTCAATCGCCCACAGAGATTATCTAATCATACAAACATATATCATGATGATAATTATATGGATGTTCTTTGTACACTTAATTTTTAGTGTATTTTCGAAATTTGTGATAAAGAGGGGAAGCGCATAATGAAAAAGATGATAATATCAGTAGTCATAATACTTTTGGTAGCGATAGTCCTCACAATAATCCCGACACAAAACCCAAAATTCGTTGACATCAAAAATAAATTCTTGCCGCCATCGGCTGAACACATCATGGGCACAGACCACTTGGGCCGTGATATATTCTCTCTTATGGCACAAGGCTTTTTAAGAACCTTATGCGTTGTTTTGATAGCGAGCGCCGTCTCATACGCAGCTGGGCTTGCACTTGGCATAGTAGCTGGCTTTTATGGTGGGGCATTTTTAAGCGTAATAAGATTTTTAACGGACTTAACCTTGATTATACCAACCTTTATAGTTGCCTTGATCGCGTCAATCATCTTCTCGGACACGGTTCTAGCCGTTGGTCTTGCACTAGGCTTTTCAAATATAGGTTTCTTCGCAAACCAAAGCTATAAACTTAGCGAAATTATTCTTAGAGACCCTTATGTTGATACGCTTAGAATGCTGCAAGCACCAAACTCATACATCATGAGAAAGTTTTTGTTGCCAGAACTTCTTGCGCCAAGCTTAAATCTTATGGGCAACAAAGCCTCAAATCATATACTAGCTTACGCTTCACTAACATTTATCGGTTTAGGCGCAGACATCACAGCGCCGGATTTTGGAACCATGCTATATCAGTACAGAGGCTACATCATTGACAAACCGCTTATAGTTTTGTGGCCAGCACTTGGCATATTTTTCCTAAGCTTAATTTTTCACTACACATTTGATGAGGTGAACGTATGATTGAGCTAAGAAATTATTCAGTGAGCATAGCTGGCAAATCCATAATCAAAGATATAAACCTTTTAATTGATGATGGTAAGTCCATGAGCGTTATTGGTGTTTCAGGAGCAGGTAAGAGCATGACCTTTAGGTCAGCACTTGGTTTAGTGGAAAATGCACAAATAGATGGCGAGATATATTACAAAGGTGAAAGAGTAAAAACTTTAAAAGATAAACTCAAAAATGAAATCGGCTATATCACGCAAGACGTGCAAAACTCGCTAAATCCATACATCAAAGTCATTGATCAGATGACGAGCGACTTAGTTTTTGCAAAAGGAATTTCAAAAGCGGAGGCTAAAGAAAAGGCACTTGAGTCTTTGGAAGCGATTGGAATCAGTAAAGACAAGGCAAAGAAGTACCCAGATGAGTTTTCAGGCGGCATGCAGCAAAGAGTTGTCATCGCCATGATATTAAACAGAGGGCCAGAGCTTTTGATTGCGGACGAAATTTCGAGCGCGCTTGACAGAGAATCGACCGATATGGCCATAAATATGATTAAAAATCACATGGACAAAAACAAGATGAGCCTTATCTATATCACGCACAACTCCTTTGACGGCATAGCGCTTACAGATAGGATTTGCGTTTTTAAAGACGGCAGTATCATTGAGAATAGAGCGTCAGACGAGATTTTTGAGAGCGAAGAAGAGAATACGAAATTACTTTTAGATGCGGCAGGGAAAATATATGGAAAAAATTTTAGAGATTAAAAATTTAAAAAAGACATTTAAAATGTCAGACGCACCGACCATTTCCGATTTAAATTTAGATTTATACGAGAATGAATTTTTAGGCATCATCGGACCATCAGGTAGCGGCAAGACAACCCTTCTTAGGCTCATAGCTGGTCTCATAGTTCTTGACAAAGGTGAAATTCTCTACAAGGGACGCGATTTGCCCATAGTTGGCGATAAAAGAAGGAACCTCGATGATTTTCCAGTGCAGCTAATATTTCAAAACGCTGTCTCATCCTTTGATGCGAAAAAAACTATACTAGCTAGCTTTAAAGAGGCGCTTTATTTTTCTAAAAAAGATTTTAACGAAGAAGAACTAGAAAAACTCATGGATGACTTCGAACTTGATAGAAGCTCTTTACAAAAGCTTCCAAATGAACTATCAGGCGGCATGATTAGCCGTGCGCAAATAATTAGAGCACTACTAACACAGCCAAAGGTTTTACTAGCAGACGAGATTACATCGCCACTTGATGTTAATCTGAAGCTCAAGATCACTGAGCTACTTGATGCGTATAGAAAAACACATGGGATGAGTATTATACTTGTGAGTCATGATGTGGAATTGCTTGAACATGTATGCGACCGTGTAATTAGCATAAATGATATTATGGTTCAGGATAGGTAATTCTTAGCAGAATTGCGCCTAAGGCTCGCGCGCTCGCTTCCTCCTTGCGGAGTACCTGTACGTACACCTCAGTCGGTCGCTCGTTATGCTTCGCCTTATCCATCAATTCTGCTTGAAGAATGACTTAAACTTAAAACTTATGTTTTAAGCTTAAGTCTTAATTGACAAGGAGTAAAAATTTAATTTGATAAAAAAGTCAATAAATATATAGATGGATACATTTTTATTTTGTATCCATTTTTGTTTTTGAGCATAATTAGTGAGAAAAGTGATTTTCATGAGCGCAGCCTTCGGAATAAATTGCAATTAGTGAGAAAAGATATGTTCCAAAAGCAGCGCATTGAGACAAATTGCTCCAATTGCTTGGCGCAGGACGACGGCCATAAATCCATCTAGTGGAGCGTAGCGGAACGAATATGGATTTATAGTCGGACAAGCTTAGCAATTGCCAATTTGTTGAACTAAGCTGCGTGGAACTATCTTTTCGATGTGCAAGCTTAGAAATTAACAATTTATGTAGACGTAGCAAGCGAAGGAAAGCCGTAAGTTTAATCAAATCGACGTTCGCTATGCTCCGTCTCTTTGTAAACTCTGGCATAAGGCATGCATAGCCAATCAAACATCGCTAACACTCGTTCTCTTGGTGCATGGACTTAACACTTTTCGATGTGCAATGTTAGGGCTTTTGATCAATTGCGCCGTTAGAATGCGAATCATTTGCATACAAATCATTTGCTCTTAATAAAAAAAAGTGTTATAATAAATATTATCATGGCAAAAATGAGGTGATACAATGAAAAAATATTCTCTAGTTAAAAAATACATACAGCCATACATATTTATTTATTTTTTAGCATTTTTATTTGAAATTCTATCGAGCGCATTGCAAATGCTTATACCTGTAATCCTCGGCACAACTATTGACAGCATCATTGGCAGTGAGGAGCCGACTAATAAAATCATGATATCTTTCATAAACTTTTTAGGCGGCAGAGACTTAGTTAGAGAGCGCCTTGGCATCATCGCTGCAGCTTTCATCTTAATTAGTTTTTCAATCGCTCTGTTAAATTTTTTAAGGCCATACATGAGTGGCAAGGCGACTTACACCATTAGCAAGGGCATTCGTGACAATATTTACGCGAAGATTTCTTCTCTAAGCATCAAAGACATGGCGTCAATCACTACTGGTGACATGCTTCAAAGGGCGTCGAGCGACATCACTCAATTCGAAATAATTATCTCAACTACCATGATGGCACTACTAGGAAATATCTCCTACATCGTCATCTCTTTAATCACGCTATTTACAATTAATGCGAAGCTTGCACTTGCATCCATATCCTTGATGCCCTTCCTTCTCATAGGAACATATCTTTTTGATAGAAGCGTGGTCAAGGTCTTCGACGAGTTCGAGCAGTCGGAGGCGAGACTAACTGCGACTGTGCAAGAAAATTTATCCTCATACAAAGTTGTTAGAGCATTTTTCAAGCAAAAGCATGAGATTGAGAAATTTGAAGAGGCCAGCATGGACTTTGTAAATATAGATTACAAGATTATGGAGTACTTTGCGTATTTTTGGTCAATAGCTGAATTTCTTTGCTTTTTGCAAATAGCTTTGATCGCAATTTTTGGTGTTTTAATGCATAGAAACGGCTCTGTATCTGTTGGCGAGTTTACAGCCATATTTGCAGTTGCCTTGAATATGGTTTGGGTCGTACTTGGCACGGGCAGAATGCTTTCAAGATTCACAAGAGTTACTGTTGCCATCAGACGTTTCGACGAAGTTTTGGAAATGGATTCAGAAGACCTTGACAGCGGCATCAAAGATATGGACATCAAGGGCGCAATTGACTTTGATAAAGTGTCTTTTGCCTATGATGAGGCGCACGACGCAATTAAAGATTTATCATTTAAGATTGACGCAGGCAAGACACTTGGTGTGCTTGGTCTAACTGGTTCGGGCAAATCAACTTTAGTTTCGCTTATACCAAGGCTTATGGACTACGATGGATCTATCAAGGTGGATGGGGTCGAGCTAAATACTATATCCAAACGCAAGATAAGAGAAAATACTTCTATAATTCTTCAAGAACCATATTTATTTAACAAGACCATAAAAGAAAATATTGCATATAGAAGACCAGATGCGAGTGATGAAGAGATCATCAAAGCGGCTAAAATTGCGGACATTCACGAAGATATAATGAATTTTCCGGATGGCTACGACACAATTGTCGGCGAAAAGGGTGTTAGCCTATCTGGCGGACAAAAGCAAAGGCTAGCAATTGCAAGGACTATACTTGTTCACACGCCTATAATCATCTTTGATGACGCGCTTTCTGCAGTTGACACGCAAACAGACATCAACATAAGAACTGCACTTAGTCAAAGCGAAGAGACTCAAACGAAGATCATCATCTCGCACAGAATCTCAACTCTTATGAACGCTGACAAGATCATCGTTATGAAGAGGGGCGAGAAGGTCCAAGAGGGCACTCATGATGAACTTATACGTGAGGATGGCCTTTACAAAACTATCTATGAGATACAAAACATCGAGGTGGACTAGATGAAGATAAGTTTATTTAATTTAGTGAAAAAATTTAAGATTGAAGCTGCCATAGTTTCGGTGCTTAACCTAATTTATGCAGTGCTTCTTGCGTTTTGGCCACTTTTAACAAAGTTTATCATCGATAACTACATCTACAAAAGTGATATGGAAAGCTTTCCGAAATTTATCGTCATCATGCTGCTTTTTGTTGTGATGATATCATTAACCGAGCTATCATATTGCTTTATGGCAGGAAAATTTGAAAAAAAGATTATACTTTACTTAAGAAGTGAGACATTTTTGAAGACGCAAAAACTATCAGCCAAGTACATGGACACGCACCAAGTTGGTTGGATGGTCTCAAGACTTGTTCACGACACGATGTCAATCAAGGAATCGGTTGCGTGGAACCTCTTCGATATGGCAGATGGTTTATCGAGGCTAGTCATCATATTTATAACTATGTACTTACTTAATGCAAGGCTAAGTCTTTATGTTCTAGCAAGTATGCCATTCATAGCCATATTTACCTACATTTTCCAAGATAAGATGATGAAGGCACAAAAGGAGATAAAGGCAGCATCGTCAGACCTTACAAGCAAGCTAAATGAAGACATACAAGGACAAAAAACTATCAAGACCCTTCTTAGAGAAAAGGAAAATCTTGAAGAGTTCAAAGAAATATCAAAAAGATACGAAAGACGCAGCAAACACTCAGTTACGCTTCAAAGTCTATATATTCCGTCCTTAACATTCTTAGGCTCAATCGCCACAGCTTTTATTCTTAAAGATGGTGGGGTAGCAGCCATAGCAGGCACTTTGACAGTGGGTACGCTCTTTGCTATGGTTCAGTACTCAACTGAGATTTACGAGCCCATTAGGCAAGTTGCCTCGGTTTTGAAAGAGCTTATATCGATGCAAGCGTCAATGGATAGGGTCAACAGCATTTTAGAAGCAGATGTCGATGTCTACGACACGAAAGAGATAGAGGCCATCTATGGCGATGCGCTTGATGCGCCTAAAAAGTCGCTTCCTGCGATGAAGGGCGAGATTGAGTTTAAAGATGTGTATTTTGCATACAAAGACGATGACTATATACTAAAAGATTTTTCTCTAAAAATTAAAGATGGCGAAAGACTTGCGCTAGTTGGTGAAACTGGCGGAGGTAAGTCGACCATCATTAACATAGCATCAAGATTTTACGAGCCAACAAAGGGCGAAGTTTTTATCGATGGCATTAATTATAAAGAGATGCCGCTTAAGTGGGTGCAAATGAATTTGGGATACGTTTTGCAAACGCCGTACCTTTTTAGAGGAAGCATAAGAGAAAATATTTTATATGGCAGGGACGATGCGACAGAAGAGGAGATGCTAAGGGCAGCTGAAGTTGTTGGACTAGATGAGATTGTAAAGTCATTCAAAGATGGCTACGACACAGACGTCGGTGAAGGCGGAGGAAAATTATCACAAGGCGAGAAGCAATTAGTGAGCTTTGCAAGAGCCTTGATCAAGGACCCAGCAATATTGATACTAGATGAGGCGACATCATCAGTCGATACTTATCAAGAAAAAAGAATACAAGACGCAATAGAAAAACTTCTTGAAGGAAGAACCTCAATCACCGTTGCTCACAGATTATCGACCATAGTTACTAGCGATAGAATTTTATATATACATCAAGGAAGAATAGCTGAGATGGGTACGCATAAAGAGCTAATCGCAAAAAAAGGAATGTATTATCAGTTGTATAGGAATCAGTATATAGAATCTCAACTAGATCAAATTTAATTTCGCGTTCAAACGGCGACTGGAACTCGTTCGCTTTTCGGCAATGCTCGAGTACTCGCTTGTACGCTCCGCTTGCCTCAAAGCTCCACTTCGTCCCATTCATCCGTTTGCTCCGCAAAATTAGAGAATAAATAAACTTTGATTTTATTCTTTTCCTATGAAAGAGCAGCGAAATAAATGAAATAAGGTGACTCCACTATAAAGACAATCACATTTGCTCCAAAAAATTTATTTGCGATGGATTGTTTAAGAGAAAAAAACTTTTTCCTACGAAAGAGCAGCAAAATAAAATAATTATTGATTTGACACTTTTTGATGTATAGAATGAATCAAAATTAATCAAAATAAAAAATATAAATCTATTTATCAAATGCAGCTATATAAATTAGCTGCATTTTTTATAATTATCATACCATTATCATAAAATTCAAATACAATTGCAATATTTATCTAAATATTGTATAATTAAGATGTAGAAAAATATTTTAAGGAGGACTTATTATGGAAGGAAGAAGAAGACCTAGAAAGTCATTATTAATGTACGATAAAGTGCTATTTTTCAGCGCACTTTTATTATTCGCCTTCACTTTAATTTTTGCACTTGATTGGATTATTAGTGGAGCAGCTATGAACAATGCAGATGGTTTTGACGTTTTAGATAAGGTAGCCGGCTTTGGAAAAAGAACAGGTATATACTTTATATTTATCGTTATAACATTTGTAACAACTACACTTGCACTCATTTACACTATGCTTTTAAGAAGAGGTATGAGAAGAAATGCCAAGACACTTGACAACGTTATGATAGGTTTTGGACTATTATTCACATTCATAGACTTCTTCGCTATGAGCAAGATGAGAAAGATTTTAAAAGTATTTGCAGATCCATTGAAATCATGGAGAGATATCGCTAGAATGGGTCTAGGCGATACTGACATTGAAAACTACAAGCCTATATTTGGAGTTATCATCGGCATTTTAGCCTTAATTACACTTTGCATAGGATGTATACTTCTTTATAGAAAGATATTCTTAAGAGTTAGACCAAAAGATGTATCAAGACAAATCAATGCAGTTGGTAGAGGCGTTTCAAACGCTGCAAACGCTGTTAAAGAGACAGCACAAAACGCTGCTGAAGACTTGAGAAATCCTGACAATGTTGAAGATTATCATACAAGAAGACCAGCTCCAAAGGAATATATAGACGATGATTACGATGACTACAACAAATATAATGATAATAATCAATATAATGATTACAATGAAAGACCACAAAGACCAGTAAGACCACAAAGACCAGACGCACCAAGAAGACCTAGACCAGATGCGCCTCAAAGACCAGCTAGACCAGCTAGACCAGATGCGCCTCAAAGACCTAGACCAGATGCACCAAGAAGACCAAGACCACAAAACGAAAATCTTGATGAAGGTAACGGCTATGACGAATAAAGATAATAAGAGAGAGTACAGGGAAAACAGAGGCCCTAGAAAAATAAGTAAAAAAGACAATTACGACGAATACGACGATTATAACGAATACGACGATTATAACGAATACGACGATTATAACGAGTATAACGATAACAATTATAATGATAATTATGATGATGGATATGATGATAACTATGATGATAACTATGATGATAATTATGATTATGATGACAATTATGACGACAACTACGATGACGGCTATGACGATGCTTATGACAATGATTACGATGACTATGGACCAGCATACAGAGCAAAACCTGTCAATAAAAAGCCTATAATCCTAGGCGTAGCAGCACTAGTACTTGTTCTTATAGCGATATTTGTAGTTCCAAAGATAATTTATGCACTAAAACCAGATGCTCTTGTCTCAAGCAAAAACATGGACATAAGTATTGAAGTTAAAGGCTTTGACGGCCACGCTGTAGCGACTGGCTCACTTAACGGCATGCCTGAAATTACTGAGTCTAAGCTAAAAGACAAGGATTATGAAATTTTAGATAGCATTAGCTATGGTGAAATTACATTTGATAAGAGTGAAAATCTTAAAAATGGCGATAAGATTATTGCCAAAGTTAAACTTGCTTCTGATAAATTCAAAATTAAATTTGATAATGATACTATAGAAAAAGAAATGACTGTTGAAGGACTTGCTGAACTTGTTAATAGCTTTAGCGATCTTCCAAAAGATTTTCTTGACAGACTTGACAAAAGAGCCAACAGTAGCATCTACGGTTCACTATATAAGCCAGATGGACTTAAGATAGAAAGACTTGCTCTAATGGAAAAAGCTATGGACGAGGCTGAAATTTATGAAGTAAGTAATTCTTACGATGCCAAATCAAAATACAGATTGCTAGGAATTTATCAAGCAAGCTTCAATGAAAGCGACTGGTGGAGTGGCACTAAGACAAGAAAGACTCGTTACTACATCATGGACAGCTACGATTTTGAAAAAGCTAACGGAAAAGTTATATCAGAATTCTACTTCGATGGTTACTATGACAATTACGATGAACTAGTTAACAATCTTGGCTTTAAAGGCTATGCGCTTTTAGACGAAAAACAAGCAAATGCTGAGCCAAAAAAGAGTGATGATAAAGATGAAGATGCTGACGAAGATAAAGATGATGAAAAAGACGACGAAAAAGACGAGGAAGAAACAAGCGATATCGGAAAAACATTTCACGTTAAAAACGAAGGCAATCTAAGAGAAGATTATTCGCTAGATGCAGATGTTATAGTTAAGCTTTCAGACGGAGCAGAAGTAACTGTTAAAGATGAAAAGCATACTGATGACGGAAGAACTTGGTATTTAGTTGATGCTATCGACATGGATGGAGCTTCTTATTCGGGATGGATTTCGAGTAGGGTGCTGAAATAATTTTAATTTTGCGTTAAAGTCGCGCCTAAGGCTCGTTCGCTCTTCGGCAATGCTCACGTACTATGTGTACGCTCCGCTTGCCTCAGAGTTCCACATCGCCTTATCCATCGACTTTTCCAGCAAAATTTGTGAATAAACAGATTTTGCGATGAATTAAAACTTAAAATACAATATATAATTTGTTAGAGAGACCTTAAGTGGTCTCTTTTTTGTGGAAAACTATTGACAAGTATGCGCATATACGTGTATAATATAAATTAAGGAGGATCACATGAAAGATAGGGAGCTTTTAAATAAATTTTTAAAGAATGGATGGGAGCTAAGAAGAGTAACTGGAAGTCATCACCATTTATTTAAAGACGGCAAGAGAGAAACTCTATCTGTTCACAACAAAGAGATCAATCCAAAACTTGCTAAGAAAATTATTGATATGTATGATTTAAAATAGGAGGTAAATATGATTTTTTATTATCCATTGCTTATACACGACGATGATGGCTACTGGGGAGAATTTCCAGATGTAGAAGGCTGTCATGCTCAAGGCGATACTATAGATGAAATTATTGAAGATGCTACTTTAGCTTTAGAGCTGCATTTATCTGAGATGCTTAAAGATGGTGAAAAACTTAATCCGCCAAGCGATATAAAATCAATTAAAACTGATAAAAATTCTTTTGTGAGTATAATTAGAGCAGATGTCAACCTAAACAAAGGTAATAAATCTGTTAGAAAAACGCTTACTATACCATCTTGGTTAAATGATAGAGCTGTTGAGATGAATATTAATTTTTCGAAGACGCTGCAAGAAGCACTAACAAGAAAAATCATTTAATTTCGCGTTCGATTTGCGATCTTGGCTAGTTTCGAATTTTTTGTCGCTGCGGAGTGCACTTGCACACCTCACTCCAAAAAATTCTGTACAACGCCAATCTCATCAAATCACTCCGCGAAATGATTGATAGCCAAAATTAGTGAATAAATTAATTTTGCAAATGTATCAAATCGTTCAAAAATAATTTAATTTATTAAAGAGACCTTAACGGGTCTCTTTTTTGTAGAAAAAATAAAAATATTAAAAAAGTTAGTTGACGCTAACAAAAAATTGTGCTATTATTATCTTGAAAGGTTATTTCAATAATTATGATACTATATTGAAATGAGGTGTTTATATGATAAAAATTTCAAATTTGCATAAGTACTACGGCACAAAAGACAATAGGGTGGAGGTATTAAAGGGCATAGATCTTGAACTTGAAGATGGCAAGATCATCTGCGTCTTAGGTCCATCTGGCTCTGGTAAGTCAACTTTATTAAATATTTTAGGCGGGATCGAAACTATTGACGAAGGCGATGTCAGTGTATTTGATAAGGATCTTAAATCTATGTCAAAGAAGGCACTTGAAAATTATAGGCGCGATTACCTTGGTTTTGTTTTTCAATTCTATAATCTAATCAGCGACCTCAATCTTCTTGAGAATGTTCAAGTGGGAGAGTATCTATCGAAGGAGCCGCTTGATATAGACGAGCTTCTAAAGGACTTAGGACTTGATGAGCACAAATACAAGTACCCAAATGAAATTTCTGGTGGTCAAGCGCAAAGAGCATCCATTGCAAGAGCTATGATTAAGAGCCCGAAATTACTTATCTGCGATGAACCAACTGGAGCACTTGATTATGAGAGCGCAAAAGATGTTTTGTGTTTAATCGAAAAACTTAATCAAAAATACGGCGCAACAGTCATCATCGCGAGCCACAACACACAAATTGCCAAGATGAGCGACGTAATTTTGTCCTTGCATAACGGCAGCATCAAGAGCGTAGAGAGAAATACAGAGAAAATCTCTGCAAAGGAAGTGACTTGGTAGATGAGATGTCCTATTAATAAACGTATTTACAGGCAGTTTAAATACAAGCCTTTAAAAGTCATACCCATCTTGCTAGCACTTACTTTTATAGTTGTCTTCGCATCGTCATTCTTCATTTCACAAGAATCAGTTGAAAAGCTTTATAATAAGCAAATAATTAATGGAAAAGTTGAAGATGGCGAGTTTGAAGCAATTTATGCGCTTAGCAATGAGGCAAAAGATGAGATAAAGGGTCTTGGCGTAAAACTTTATGAAAATTATTATTTTGAAGAAGAAGTAGCTAGTGGTAAAGTTTTAAGAATTTTTAAAAATAGAAAAGATATAAACGAAGCGCAAATATTTGAAGGTGCTTTGCCTAAAAAAGATGATGAGATAAACATTTCTGCTAATTATGCTAGAAATAATAAAATAAATATTGGTGATGAAATCACTATACAAAATAAAAAATTTAAAGTGTCTTCACTAGCATCCTTCCCTGATTACTCCTCAGCACTTAGAAATAGAAATGACTTGACTATGGACACAGGTCACTTCGGCATAGCGACTATATCTGAAGAAGCATTTGACGGTATGAAGGACGCTAAAGTGAAATATCTTTACTCTTATCACACAGATGAGGCTTTAAATAAAAAAGATGCGAGAGAAAAATTAAAAGATATAGTCAAGATAGTTAACAAGGATAATCTTGTGGTTGACGCTGTCACACGCTTTGACAACAAGTGCATCACCTACATTGCAGATGACATGAGCGGCGACGTACCTACAATGAGCATAGTTACAGCACTTCTCTTCATTGCAATCGCTTTCATTTCGAGCGCAGAAGTTAAGTCCATCATCGAAGAAGAAGCGCCAATTATCGGAACTTTGCTTGCTTCAGGCTATAAAAAGAGAGAGCTTCTTTTAAATTACATGGCAATGCCACTATTCATAGTAATAATTGCGTCAATAGCGGGAAATGCGATAAGTTATCTTCGTGTGTATAAAATATATGCAAACGTTTATTATCAATCCTATGATTTACCAGTCTTTGAGCCATATATCACACTTCGCTCCTTCTTGATAACATCGATTATGCCACTAGTTTTGTATCTTGTGATCAACTACATCATCATAGCAAAGAGCCTTAAGATGAGACCAGTTGATTTCTTGAGGAAAAACTTTAAAAAGGCAAAAACAAGAAGTAGATTTAAGCTAAAAAATATGAATTTTATAAATAAATTTAAATTAAGAGTTATATTTGCAAATAAATTTAGCTACGTTTCCTTGCTTTTTGGCGTTTTTATAGCAAATTTATTACTCATCTTTGGTGTTTCGGCCAAACCCATATTTACAAAATATGCTGATGATATGCAAAATCAGATGAAATATGCCCACACCTACATTGTCAAGAGCGATATGGATGATTTAGATGCGAGCAAGGCAAGTATAGTCAGTTTAGAATTAGTCGATAGAGATGAGGAAAAAGTCCAAACTTATGGCATAGACGCTGATACAAAATATGATGAGATTGATGTAAAAAGCCTTAAAGATGATCAAGTAGTTATCAGTCTCGGTCTTTCAAAGAGATTTAACTATGAAATAGGCGATAAAATTAAGATTAGAGAGCCATACAATACAGAAGAAAAATATCTTGTGGTCAAGGACATAGATAAGACCAATAATTATTTCCAAATTTTTACAAAAAGAGAGATTTTAAATAAAATTATCGGCAAAGAATGTGATTATTACAACGCTTATCTTAGCGATAAAGAGCTAAAAATTACTAAAGAAAATCTACTTACACATATAGACAGAAAAGAAATGTCAAGATTCATGAGACACTTTTTAGATTCATTCTCAGCAGTTTTCATCATGATTCAGCTCGTTGCCGTAGCATTCTTCTTTATATTGATACTCATGGTAACAGAGCTCATCATAGACAAAGCCAAACTCAATATGACCTATCTAAAAGTTTTTGGGTATAAAGATAAAGAAGTCGCGAAATTTTATGTAAACACAAGCTTTGCCATGCTAATAATATTTCAAATAATACTAATTCCAATCCTAGATAAACTCGTTAAATATTTTTATTTTATAGCAATGCAAAAATTTGACGCATATTTAGAAGTAACAGTACCAGTAAGAGTATTTGTAACAAGCTATTTGATGACAGTTGCAGTCTTTATACTTTGTCAATGGATTGAGAGAAGGAAGATTAAAAGGATTGATATGGTGAAAGAATTAAAAACCATAGCAGGATAATTTTGCGTTCGATTTGCGATCTTGGCTAGTTTCGAATTCTTTTGTCGCTGCGGAGTGCTTTTGCACACCTCACTCCAAAAAATTCTGCACAACGCCAATCTCATCAAATCGCTCCGCAAAATTTGTGAATAAATATATTTTGTGACGAAACAAATTGCTCTGCATAGCGTAAAG
>ERZ1673750.312-NODE-312-length-43020-cov-4.768695_pt1 | contig 43020 bp, 35 predicted proteins | sample MGYA00580203_ERZ1673750 | MGnify/ENA primary metagenome ERZ1673750 (study PRJEB41218, sample SAMN15661763) | gut metagenome | host: Homo sapiens | place: Canada: London | collected 2015-08-20/2019-03-30 | study: EMG produced TPA metagenomics assembly of... | reverse complement strand
GGAAACCATTGATAAAATCGATCCGATGATTGCACAGAAAATGGGCTTTAAGGAGTGTTATCCTGTTTCCGGACAGACTTATTCCCGTAAAGTGGATACAAGAGTTTTAAATGTGCTGGCAGGAATTGCTGCAAGCGCTCACAAATTTTCCAACGATATTCGTCTGCTTCAGCATTTAAAAGAAGTAGAAGAGCCTTTTGAAAAGAGCCAGATTGGTTCCTCTGCTATGGCATACAAGAGAAACCCAATGAGAAGTGAAAGAATTGCGTCTCTGTCCAGATTTGTTATGGTAGATGCGTTAAATCCTGCTATTACATCTGCAACACAGTGGTTTGAAAGAACACTGGACGACTCTGCAAATAAACGTCTTTCTGTTCCGGAAGGCTTCCTTGCCATTGACGGTATTTTAGACCTTTGTTTAAATGTAGTAGACGGCTTGGTTGTATATCCGAAAGTTATTGAAAAACGTTTGAGAAGTGAGCTTCCGTTTATGGCAACAGAAAACATTATGATGGATGCTGTAAAAGCAGGGGGAGACCGTCAGGAATTACATGAAAAAATTCGTGAGCTTTCCATGGAAGCAGGAAGAAATGTAAAAGTAGAAGGTAAAGACAACAACCTTCTGGAACTGATTGCTGCTGACCCGGCGTTTAACATGACACTGGAGGATTTACAGAAGACTATGGACCCGGCTAAATATACAGGACGTGCGGCAGTTCAGGTAGACAACTTCTTAAAGAAAGTAGTTCATCCTGTTTTGGAAGCAAACAAAGAGCTTCTGGGTATGACAGCAGAAATCAATGTGTAAAATACAACAGAAATGAGAGGACATGGTATGAAACAGGAAAAGAAGGGGAGAGCTTCGGCGCTTTTACCCATTGGAATATTCCTTGTCATCTTTATCGGTGCGGGAATTATTTCCAATGACTTTTATACAATGCCTGCCATTGTGGGATTTTTAATCGCCTTGGTTGTGGCGTTTTTACAGAACCCCAGAGTGCGTTTTCACGATAAAATTTCCATTATTTCAAAGGGCATCGGAGAAGAAAATATCGTGACAATGTGTCTGATTTTCCTTGCGGCAGGGGCTTTTTCCGGCACGATTAAGGCAGCAGGGGGAGTAGAAAGTACCGTAAACTTAGGTCTTTCTATTATGCCGTCATCTATTGCGGTAGTAGGCTTGTTTATTATTGGATGCTTTATTTCCATCTCTATGGGAACATCTGTGGGGACCATTACGGCAATGGCTCCGATTGGTGTGGGAATTGCAGAAAAAACAGGGATTTCCATGCCGATTTGCATGGGCGCGATTGTATGCGGCGCTATGTTCGGTGATAATTTATCCATGATTTCCGATACAACCATTGCCGCTGTTCGAACACAGGGCTGTGAAATGAAGGATAAATTTAAGGAAAACTTCCTTATTGTACTGCCGGCAGCAATTATAACAGCTGTTATTTTCTTCTTCATTGCCAGCGGAAACGCAGGAAAAATTGATGAAGAGCTGAATTATGAAATTGTAAAGGTAGTACCGTATTTGGTAGTATTGATTGGCGCATTAGTGGGAATTAATGTGTTTGTTGTTTTGATTGCAGGAACGGTTTTATCCGCTATTGTAGGTGTGGGAACAGGCGCCTTTGCCATTGGAGAGGTATTCCAGAAAATGGGCGAAGGAATTACCAGTATGTATGATATTACCGTTATTTCCATTATTGTGGCTGCTATTGTAGCCTTAGTGAAGGAATACGGCGGAATTGAATTTATTTTGAATGTGATTAAGAAGCGAATTAACGGACCGAGAGGTGGAGAATTTGGTATCTCCATTCTGGCATTGCTGGTAGACTGCTGTACAGCGAATAATACAGTGGCAATCGTTATGTCAGGTCCCATTGCAAAGGAAATCAGTGAGGAGTTTGACGTATCTCCGAGACGAAGCGCTTCTTTACTGGATATTTTCGCATCGGTAGGACAGGGAATTATCCCTTACGGAGCACAGCTTTTGACAGCAGCAGGACTTTCTGCATTGTCTCCGGTACAGATTATGCCATATCTGTTTTATCCGATTTTGATGGGTGTCAGTGCAGTTTTGTTTATTCTGTTTAGAAGAAGAACGACAAAATAAGAGAGAGCGTTGCAAAATAGGTAGTTATTATCTATGGAGCAACGCTCTTTTTGTGACTTTATTATAAGAAAAGCCAATAAATTCAAAAAACTGTTTATTTATGTTTGTATATTTCTTCGATAATATAAAATAGGAACACGAAAATACAAGAAGGGAGAATGAAAATGAAACGAAAGAAGAATTGCAAACGAATATTGTCGCTGACTTTTGCAACAGTATTGATGCTGCAAAGCACGCTTCCGTCCTATGCGGCGTTAAAGGACGAAGCTGTGCTTCAAAATGACGGTGTTTCCGCAGAGTCAAAACCGCAGGCGGCGGTAAAAGACATGATATTGGAGGACAATGTCGTATGGTCTGATGACTTTGAAAAGGCGGAAACTGCCACAAGCGGTAATCTGGCAACCTACTGGAAGGATGGAAAATATCCGGCAGGCTGGACGGAATTTTGGGCAGCAGCGCCGCCGAGTACACCGGAGGGCTCTTATTTTGAACTGGTAGATAATACAGTTTACACAGGAAAACAGGCAATTCATTGGAAAGGAACAGATGCTGCCGCACGTCTGGATGCTAATATTATTCTGGGTGACTGGAATGATGAGGGCAGTCTGTTTGATTACAGTCAGGATTATACACTTCAGGTTATGGTAAAATCTGAAAATCTGGCTTCCAAAGGTTTTCTCATTCGGGCATCTATTGATGGTTCGGACAAGAAGGTTAATGTCAATCTGGGCGACTCCTTTTTTAAGGAAGCAAATTCTGACTGGACACTCTATGAATATCCGATGAAAGAGCTTCTTTCCAAAAGCAACGGATTAGAAAAAGGAAGAATTAAGATTGAATTATTTGCTGACAAAACCTCCGGCGAGGTATGGATTGACAGCATGAAGCTTGTAAAGGCATGGACACTGAAGCTCGACAAAAAAGAATTGGTGTTTAATCAGGTAGGAGCAACAGAAACCTTAAAGGCAAGCGGCATGCCGGAGAATACCGAAGTACAGTGGAGCAGCTCCAATGAGAAGGTTGCAACGGTTGATGCAGAGGGGAAGGTCACTGCAACAGGCGCAGGTACAGCAGAAATTACCGCTAAGACAGACGATGCACATTTAGCAGTTTGTACTGTTGTTGTTACAGAACCGGAGACAGAAGAACAATTTAAGCTTATGCGTGAGCGATGGGTGGAACGTCTTACCAGTAATTCACTGTGGGATGGAAAAGATACTTCTGAAGCCTACAAAAAGATTATTGAGTCAAGAGATGAAGCAGCAAAAGCTGCAAGGGAAAAATTGGTAAAAGACTCTGATACAGAGCTGTTTAAAGGTGTAAATCTGACTATGGATTTATACAAAGAAGGAAGTAACAGCACAACCTCCACAGACAGCGAGCAGTATGCCAATGCAGCAGGATGGATTGAGAGTATGGCAGTGGCATATCTTTCTGAGGGATGTGAATATTATCAGGACGAGGATGTGAAAAATGACATCCTGTATGCAATGCAGTGGTTTTACGAGCATGTATGGAATGAGCAGCTGAATAATCAGGCAATGTTCGGAAATTGGTATCATTGGTGGATTACTATTCCTCAAAATGTTGCGTATACGGTGATTTTGATGCACGATGAGATGTCACCGGAATTATTAGAAGCAGAAGCAAGAGTTTTAAAATACTTTAATGAAGACCCTCAGTGGGTATATAAGGTAAAAGGCGCTGCCGGTCCAATGGAAATGACAGGCGCAAATTTATCTGAGACAAGTCTTGTTTCTCAGCTTCGTGGCGCTGCTTGCAGCGATGCGCTTGCAGTAGGCAACGGTACAAAATATTTTGACAAGTTTATCTCAGTGGTAGAGAAAGGAAAAGAAGGTATTCTGGCAGACGGCTCCTTTATCCAGCATACAAATCTGGCATACACAGGCGGCTATGGGGCTACCTTATTAGGAACTGCGGATAAGCTTGTGTATGGTGTAGCCGGAAGTGACTGGGAAATTCCAAGCGAAAAATTAGACGTGCTCTGGAACTTTATTTGGGATGGTATTCGTCCGTTATATGCAGACGGCGCTATGTTTGACATGGTAGAGGGACGTGGTCTGGCTCGTCCTACTTCAAGCGATTTAAAGACAGGTCGTGTCATTCTGGAGTCCGTAGCGCTTCTTTCCAACAGCGCTCCAAAAGAGTGGAAAGGCAAATTACAGAGCTTTGTTAAAGAGCAGGCTTTAAAAGGAATAGAAGGCATGGGCGGCGAAGACGTATACTTCGACGGCAGAAAAGCAGAAGCCATGAGTGCAATACAGAATATTTTGCAGGATGAGACTGTGAAAGCAAGTGAAAATACAGGCTATGCAAAGGTGTTCGGCGGCATGGATAAGGCTGTGGCACACAGCGATAATTTCAGCTTAGGCATCAGCTATGCCTCTGCTCGCACAGGACGCTTTGAATTTGGAAATGAGGAGAATAAAAAGGGCTGGCATCAGAGCGACGGCGCTACATATATCTATAACGGAGACTCTAAGCAGTATGCCGATAATTACTGGAATACAGTAGACGCACATCGTCTGGCAGGTATTACAACAGATCACAGTGAGTTTCCGATTAAGAACTGGGGCAATTATCCAGGTAACGGAAACTTGAACGGCGGTTCTGCGGTAGGTCAGTTTGCAACGGTAGCCATGAATTTCAAGAATTATAAAACAGCAGAAAATCCAAATTTGCAGGCTCGCAAATCATGGTTTGTATTCGATGATGAAATTGTGGCATTAGGCACCGGAATTACCGGTATTGATACAAGCAGAACAACAGAAACAATTGTGGAAAATAAAAAAATTAACGGCGATAATGATTTGATTATCGACGGTGAAAAGCAGGCATCTAAGGTTAATAATAAAACGAAAGAAATGGAAGATGTTAGCTGGGCTTGGCTGGAAGAAAATACAGAAGCTGACGCTATGGGATATTATTTTCCGGAGGGAAGCAAGCTGAATGTATTGCGTGAAGAGCGCACCGGAAGCTGGGCAGACATCAATGGTTCTAAAGGCATAAGCGATGAAGAGGTTACACGTAATTATCTCAGTCTGGCAGTGCCTCACGGCGAGAATGCAGGAAATAAGCTGGACTCTTTTAAGAAAGAGGCCTATGATTACGTGCTGATGCCGGGAAAGACAAGTGAGGAGGTTGCGGCTTATGCGGAAAATCCGGATATTCAGGTATTGTGCAACTCTACATTTGTACAGGCTGTTGCTGACAGAAAGGCAAATGCGGCAGGCTATATTTTCTGGGGAGATATTTCCACACCTGTCCGTATAGGTGAGGTAGAAGGTACGGTTGGTTCTATTACAACGGTAAAAGATACAGAAAATCATACCATGCGAGTGGGAATGTCCGATGTACACCAGAATAAGAAAAGCCTTACCTTCCGCATTTACGGAAACAATCTGACTATGGTGCAGGAAAATGATAAGGTAGATGCTAAATTTGACAAGTATGGCGTTACTCTGACTGTAAATACCGAGGATGCCATGGGAGCTACTATTGAAGTGACTTTAGGATATGAAGATTTGCCACAGGAGCAGTTAGATGAATTATCCGATATCCGTGAGAGATACAATCTCAGCAAAACAGGTAACGATATGTCTGATAAGACAGATAAAGAATATCAGGCATTTATGAAGCAGTATGCAGATGAGGCAAAAGCAGCATTGGAAAAACTGAATTGGGATGCGTGTGACGGCGAAAAACTTTTCACAGATCTTGAATTGTTAGATTGGAAAAATAAGGGAAGCAACAATACAGACGGAAGTGCAAATCTGACAGAGACAGCAAATCGTATTTTGGCGCTTGCAAGAGCTTATGAGTCAGAGGGAACAGGCAAAGACTACTACCAGAATGAAAAGGTAAGAGAAGCCTTGGAAGTGTGTCTGGAATACCTGATGGATGGTTTCCCAAATGTTTTAAACTATCATGACAGAGTATTTGGTAATTGGTGGGATTGGTCCATCGGTGTGCCAAAGGCGCTTACGGAAACAGGGCTGCTGCTTTATGATGAATTTGAAAAGGGCGGAGCTTTTGAAGAATTAGGAGTAAGATACCGTAATGAGCTTTATAATATGATCCAGTTATTAGTTCCGGATGTAAACTATTACTGGGGAAGAAGCAGCAACGGACGAGCTGCCAGATATGCGGCAACCGGTGCAAACGGTTCTGAGATGGCAATGTGTACGTTGTACAACGGCTTGATTGGTAATGACCCGCAAAGCCTGTTAAAAGTAAGTGATACAATGGTAAACGAATTGAAATATGTAGAGACAGGTGAAGGCTTCTATAAAGACGGTTCCTTTAAACAGCATGGAAATTTTGCTTACAACGGAGCTTACGGTGTGGAGAAGCTGAGAGCAGTTACGGATATTGCAGTTTTGTTAAATAATACATCATGGGAATGTACAGATGCAGACCCCAATATTATTTACGAGTGGATTTTAAACGGCTTCAGACCATTGTATGCAGACGGTGCGATTTTTGACATGGTACAGGGACGTAGCATTTCCCGTTTTAACAGAACAGATATTACTACCGGACGATATGCAATGGATGCTATTGTAAGGTTGGCAGGCAATGCACCGGAGGAATACAAGGATAAGCTTCTTTCCTTTGCAAAGACACAGGCTTCTTTAGGTATCCAAAATGACGCAGACAGTTATTACAAGGGATTGAAATCCATGGGAGCAGTCATTGCTGTAAAGAATTTAATCAATGATGCGTCTATTCCGACAGATACCGAAAATTATACAAAAATTTACGGTTCTATGGATAAAGCGGTTACTCACGGGGATAATTATTCACTTGGAATTAGTATGTTTTCCAGTCGTATGGGAGGCGCCGAGTCCGGCAATGCTGAGAATTTGAAGGGCTGGCATACATCTGACGGAGCGCTTACATTGTATAACGGAGACCAGAACCAGTTTGCTCAGGGATTTTGGGCAACCGTAGACCATCAACGTTTGGCAGGTATTACAACAAATCATGTAACAGTGCCAATGGAACAGAATAATATTAAGACCAATGACCGTGATTGGGTAGGCGGTTCTACATTGAATACAGAAAACTACGCATCTGTCGGTATGGATTTCAAGTCTACGATGTCTGACCTAGAAGCAAAGAAATCTTGGTTTACATTTGGAGAGCAAATCGTAGCTCTGGGAGCAGGAATTAAGACAGCAGAAGGTGAGAATGTAGAGACAATCGTAGAAAACAGAAAAATTGACAATGACAATACATTGTTAGTAAACGGAAAAGCAGTTGTAGACAAGAATGGTAAGGATACGGCAAAAGCAAACTGGGCATGGCTGTCTGAAAATAAGAAAGGCTCTGCCATCGGTTATTATTTCCCGGAGGAAACAGAAGTTTCTGTAAAGAGAGAGACACGCACTGAAAAATGGAGCGATGTCAACAAAAATAATTATCCGGAGAAAAACGGTTCTGCCGGAGTATATCCGGACAACGTAACACCGGCATACAATGAAGTGACAAATGATTATGCAAGTATTGCGGTAAATCATGGTACAAACCCAACAGATGCTTCTTACAGCTATGTATTGCTTCCGGGAAAATCAGAAAAAGAAATGGCTGATTATGCGAAAGATAATAATATTAGAATTCTTTCTAATACAGATGCTTTACAGGCTGCATCAGATGAGAAATTAGGCGTATCCGGATATAATTTCTTCACAGCAGGCGAGTCTGAAGTTCCAAATCAGAACGGCATCGAAAAGCTTGTAAGTGATACATCTGCATCTGTGACCATGTACAATGACGGAGAGAAGAATATTCATATTGCGGTATCAGATCCGACTCAGAAGGTGGAAAAAGTAACTCTTCGTTTGGAGGGTAATGGACTGTCTGCCGTATCCAAAGAGGACGGTGTAGAAATGACAGCAGATGAAAATGGAATTACCATGACTGTGGATGTATCAGGAAAAAATGGGGAGACGCTCAGTGCAGTGGTGTATAGTGAGAATGCGGAACCATTACCTGTTGACCCGGAACCATCCGAGAAATTTACTATTAAAGCAAACGTCAATGATGAAGCAATGGGTAAAGTAGTGCTTGACAGTGAAACTGGGGTATATGAAAAAGGTGCAAATGCGATACTGACTGCGAAAGCAGAAAAAGGTTATACTTTTGTAAACTGGACAATTAACAACAAGGAAGTAAGTAAAGAAAATCCTTATATTCATACAGTAGAAGCAAATGCTACAATTACAGCAAACTTTAAACAGGAAGAAAAAGAAGGCTGGAAGGAAACTGCTGACGGATGGGAGTACTATGAAGACGGTAAAAAAGTAACCGGATGGAAGGAAGTTTCTAAACACTGGTATTACTTTAGTGAAAACGGAATTATGGAAACCGGCTGGGTATATGTAGGCAGACATTGGTATCACATGGATCAGTGGGGAGCAATGGAAACCGGCTGGGTATCCGTAGGAGGACATTGGTATCACATGGATCAGTGGGGAGCAATGGAAACCGGCTGGGTATATGTAGGCGGATATTGGTACTATCTGAATGATAGTGGAGCAATGGAAACCGGCTGGGTATCCGTAGGAGGACATTGGTATTATCTAAATGATAGTGGAGCAATGGAAAACGGCTGGGTATATGTAGGAGGACATTGGTATTATCTGAATGATAGTGGAGCAATGGAAACCGACTGGGTATATGTAGGCGGATATTGGTATTACATGGATCAGTGGGGAGCAATGCAGACCGGCTGGGTGCAGGTAGGTAACGATTGGTACTACATGAACGCAGATGGAACAATGGCAACCAACCGGTGGATTGGCAATTACTATGTAGGGGCATCTGGAAAGATGGCATAAGACTTGGAAATTTAGAAGACATTAAGTTATATGAAAAGGAGCTGCCGCATTAATAATGCGCAGCCCCTTTTCTGCATTTTTCATAGAAATGATTTTTTATTTTACTCCGAAATCCAATAATTGCCGAACAGCATTTTTCTTACTTGTGAAATGAACAGCATGAAAACCAAGTGCTCGTGCTTCAGCGATATTGTCCATTAAATCATCAATAAATACAGCTTTCTGTGGAATGATTTTAAAATCTGTAATCAGTTTTTGATAAATTTCCGGTTCAGGCTTTATGTAGTGTATTTGCCAGGACATATATCCTCCATCTACAAGATTTAGAAAGTCCAGCTCGTTTATGCACCGGTCATAGACGGGTTTTGCAAAGTTGGATAAAATATAAATCTTATAGCCTCGTTTTTTCAAATAACTCAGCCAGTTTTTTGTGTAAGAATAGGTAGAAATGGTTTTTCCCACAGCATCAAAGGTTTCACGAATTTCTTTTTCGTAATCAGGTGCATTGGAAATAAAAGTCTGTAAAAGTTCTTCTTCTGACAGAATTCCACGGTCTGCTTCCGCCCATTCCTTGCTGAGAAAAACAGCTTTGGCTACGGCAGTACCTGTTTTTTCATCATATCCTAATTCTTTTAAGAGTTTCTTCCAGTCATATTTTGCAAGCACATTGCCAATATCAAAAATCAGCGTATCGATTTCGGAAGCTTCCGCAGAGATTTTGGGTATTTCTTCATCCTTGGGGTGTGTCCATTTGTATACCAGCATAAAAGCATACAAGAGAACAGGTATCACCACAGTCGCATAAAGAGATGCCATAAGCATGCCGCCTGTTTTGGAGTGGTCTGTCAGGGATAAAATAAAGGTCAACACGTACATACCCACTAAAAGACCGACTCCGATGATTGCAAGAAGTCGTTTGATATTTTTCACTTCTTAATCTCCCTTACTTGTAATATCTATTATACTATTATAATAATTTTCGAGGGTATCGTCAATGTATAATGAGAGAATTTTACAATATGAACATGAAACTATGGGAAAAGAAATAAGAGATTTGCTGTATAGGTATCAGGGAAACATTTGGCTTGACAGCGTGGGAAGGAGCTTTGATGACAGAGAAATTTACAGAATAATTGTGGGGAATAGAACAGCAGAAAAGAAAATTTTATTTACAGGAGCCATTCACGGAAGAGAATATATGACAGCAAAGCTTCTGGTAAAACAGACGGAGCATTTTCTTCAGTATATGTGCGAAGGGGGGAATGAGGATTTTGATGTGGCAGTACATGTAATTCCTATGGTCAATCCTGACGGAGCAGCGCTGTGTCATAGGGGCATAGAGGGAATTAGGAAAAAAGAATTAAAAGAAAAGCTTTTGAAAATAAAGGAAAAGGAAGATTTTGTTAGGTGGAAATCCAACGCAAGAGGCGTGGATTTAAACAGAAATTTTGATGCTTTTTGGAACGAATATTCCTGTGAAAAACAAAAACCTTCTGCGGAAAAATATAAAGGCGCATATCCGGAGTCAGAGGTGGAAACAAAAGCACTTACAAGGCTTACAAGAAAGGAAAAATTTCAGGCAACCATAAGCTATCATTCCTCAGGAGAGGTGATTTACTGGGATTTCGGACAGCAGGGAAAATTAAGGGAAGACACCAAGAAGCTGGCAAAAGTGATAGGAGATACAACGGGATACGAGATAATAGACGGGTGGGATAAAATAGCACCGGCGGGATACAAGGACTGGGCGCTTCTGGAAATGAAAATTCCCAGTGTTACCATAGAAATCGGAAAAGGGGACTCCCCGCTTTCGGAAAACGAATTTCCTGAAATATGGGAGAAAAATAAAGATATCTGGAAGAATATTCTTCGTATTATGTAGGAGAATGAGGGTGCTTTCAAACACCCTCAAAAAGGGGAGGATAAAGTATTTCTACTTTTTCTTTTGTTGTCTGCAGGGAGGGATGCGTCTTTGTATCATCTCCCTGTGGACTATTTGTAGTATAGACAGAAATTGAAAAGTTATACAAAAATAAAAAGAAAATAAAAAAAGAAATTTTACTTTACTCTCTTGCAGGTTTCTTATATACTGTATCCTAAATAAATTATAAGAGAAGGGAGTAAGACACTGCACAATGGATGAAGATGACTGTACCAATAAGGAAAATCCTTCTGTACATCTGATGTTGCGCTGGATAGGCGTAAGCCTGTATTTGCGGGAATGAGAAAAAAGCAATCAGATATCAGAGTATTTAAGGAGGAAAGAAATTGGGAAGTACAATTATTTTTATGATTTTATTACAGGTAGTATTGATTTTATTAAATGCGGTTTTTGCATGTGCAGAAATTGCAGTGATTTCCATGAACGATAATAAAATGGAAAAGATGGCGGAAGAAGGAGACAAAAGGGCGAAGCGGCTTGTAAAGCTCACAAGTCAGCCGGCACGTTTTTTGGCGACTATTCAGGTGGCAATTACCTTGTCCGGTTTTCTGGGCAGTGCTTTTGCAGCAGAGAACTTTTCCGATGTGCTGGTAAAAGGAATTCAAGGACTGGGAATTGCTATTCCGGTTCAGGTTTTAGAGTCTGTTTCCGTTATTTTAATTACCATTGTGTTGTCTTATTTCACACTTGTATTTGGAGAGCTTGTTCCAAAGCAGATTGCCATGCGAAAGGCAGAGCCCTTTGCTCTTGGAATTTCAGCTTTGATTGACGGAATTTCAAAGATTTTTTCACCTCTGGTGAGCTTTTTGACATTTTCCACAAACTCTGTTTTAAAGCTTTTAGGCATTGATACAGACAAAGAGGAGGAACAGGTCAGCGAAGAGGAAATTCGCATGATGGTTGATGTGGGAACGGAAAAGGGCACCATTGACTGTGAAGAAAGAGAATTTATACAAAATGTATTTGAATTTGATGATTTATCCGCAGAGGAGATTGTGACACACAGAACCGACGTGGTGATGCTGGATATGGAAGATGACATGGAAACGTGGAGAGAAACCATTTACCATACCAGATATACCATGTATCCTATCTGTGAAGAAACAGCGGACAAAATTATCGGTGTGTTAAATGCAAAAGAATACTTCCGTCTGGAAGATAAAAGCCGCAGCGTTGTTATGGAGCATGCAGTAAGCCAACCATATTTTGTGCCGGATACGGTAAAAGCGGACGTGCTGTTCCGAAATATGAAAAAGAAAAAATGCTCTATGGCAATCGTACTGGATGAATATGGTGGAATGACGGGAATTGTAACCTTAAATGACTTAATCGAACAGCTGGTAGGGGAACTGGAAGAGGATACCTTTCCCGAGCTCGAGCCTTTGGAAAACGGGGCATGGAAGGTGAGAGGAACGGCATTGCTGGAGGAAATGTCTGAAATGCTGGCAATCCCACTTCCAAGTGAGGAATATGATACCTTTAACGGTCTTGTATTTCATGCGTTGGGGAGTATTCCGCAGGATGGTACAGAGCTGTCTTTAGAAATTGACCGATTATGTATCACAGATATGAAAATTCACAATCATAAAGTTGAGAGTGCAGTTGTCACTATAAAAGAGACCTCTGACACGGAACAATCCGAAGAGGAAAGAAAGTAAGGATTGAAAAAAAGCTGATTTTCGTATATACTGTATCTGTTGAACCAAATGGTGAAATATGAAAATAAAAACAAAAGGCAGGTAAGATACATGGCATTATTACAGGAATGGAGAGATATGGCATACTCTCAGCAGGCTGATAGAGCACAGCTGCAGAAATTCTGGACAGAGTACTTTTTAATTGAAAAGGGAATTTACGAAAAACTTCTCAGCAATCCAAATGAAGTTGTAAAAGGTACAGTAAAAGAACTGGCAGAAAAATTCGATGTAGAATTGATGTCTATGGTAGGTTTCCTTGACGGTATTAACGACAGCTTGAAAATTCAGAACCCAATCGAAGAAATGGATGAAAATACAGAGGTAAATTTAGGATATGATTTAGAAACTCTGTATAAAAACATGGTAGACGCAAAAGCAGACTGGTTATACGAGCTTCCACAGTGGAACAGCATTTTCTCAGAAGAAAAGAGAAAAGAACTGTACTTAGAGCAGAAAAAATCCGGTACTGTTGTAAAAGGTCCTAAAATCGGACGTAACGACCCATGTCCATGCGGAAGCGGTAAGAAATATAAACATTGCTGCGGAAGAAAATAAATAAGTGATAAAGAAACAGAATTTTTTATCAGATACAGGGCAGGCTGTTTGGTAAAAGGTTCTGTTTTTTTATACGATATAGGCTCAGCTACTTCATTTGCAAATGAAATGCTGAACTTCTATCAATAACAAAAGATTTCTTGTGTAAAATATTATGATAGTTGTATTATTGTAGGAGTAAAAATGGCAGGGATTTGTTTTCTTTTAGGATTTGTCAGTGTGTTGTATTTTCTGGGGATTTGGAGGATGACGGGATTATCTTCTAAGTTTCCGCTGGTATGGCTGTTGTTTGGCAGCGGATTTTTTCTGGCAGGAAGCTGTATTTATTTTGAAATAGAAATTCCGGTATGGTTAAGTGTTTTAACAGGGATTTTTGTAGGGGGATTTTTGCTGTTATTGGCGTTTACGGAGTATTTGATTATCAGCGCCATGAGACAAGAAGAAGTGAAAAATCTGGATTATATTGTGGTGTTGGGAGCGCAGGTAAACGGAAGGATACCCAGCAAATCTTTGCAGTATCGCATTGACAGAGCAGAGAAATATTTACGTGAAAATGAAAAGACGAAGACTGTTCTTTCAGGCGGAAAAGGGGAGGACGAGGAGATTTCGGAAGCCCAATGTATGGCAGAAGAGCTTGAAAGAAAAGGTGTTGCATCCGGTCGTATGCTTTTAGAAGCCAAATCCAGAAACACAGAGTAGAATATTGCGTTTACCGTGCCAATTATTCAGCAGGACAGTAAAAAGGTTTTAAAGGAGTTGAAAATCGGAATTGTTACCAATGGATTTCATGTCTATCGGGGCAGCAGGATTGCTCAAAAGAAAATGCAGTGCAAGGTTTATGGAAGTTCAGCAAAGAACTCTCGATTTTTACAGGCAAATTACTTGCTGCGGGAATTTTTTGGTGTAATGAAGGACAGACTGGTGGGAAATTTGTAGAAAAAGAGGTTGACAAATAAAAGATATAGGATATATTATGTGGATAGAAAGAGAACACGTTGACGAGACGAGTAAAATGTGAAAGGTCACAGAGAGGAGTGTGTATGCTGAAAGCACTCTGTCACGGAAGCATTTGAAAACTACCTCTGAGTGGCCCTAATCCGGTCCGGTAATTCCGTTATCATTAAATGAAGTGGTTAGTAAAGCATTCGCTTTTAACAAAAAGGGTGGAACCGCGGATAATTGTGAGAATAATCCGTCCCTTGCAGTCAGAAACAGGCAGCAGGGGACGGAGTTTTTTTATATTTATCACTCCTTTCCTGCAAAAAGAAAGAGAGGAGAATGAAAATGATTGTTACATTAAAAGATGGTTCAAAAAAAGAGTACGCTGAAAGCAAGTCTGTATATGAAATTGCGCTGGATATCAGCGAAGGTCTTGCAAGAGCAGCCTGTGCAGGTGAAGTAAACGGAGAAGTAGTAGATTTAAGAACACAGGTGTCAGAAGATTGTGAATTAAACATTTTAACAGCAAATGATGAAAAAGGTCTGGCAGCGCTTCGTCATACAGCATCTCATGTATTGGCTGAGGCTGTGAAAAATTTATATCCGGAAGCAAAGCTGGCAATCGGACCTTCTATTGACACAGGATTTTATTATGACTTTGACCATGAGTCTTTCAGCCGTGAGGAATTAGATGCACTGGAAAAAGAAATGAAGAAAATCATCAAAAAAGGTGCAAAGATTGAGCGTTATACAATGCCAAGAGAAGAAGCCATCAAATTCATGGAAGAAAAAGGCGAGAATTATAAGGTAGAGCTGATTAAAGATTTACCGGAAGGAGAAGAAATTTCCTTCTATTCTCAGGGAGATTTTGTAGACTTATGTGCAGGACCTCACTTAATGAGTACAAAGGGCGTAAAAGCATTTAAGCTGATTTCTTCTTCAGGTGCTTATTGGAGAGGCGATGAAAAGAACAAAATGCTTTCCCGTATTTACGGTACAGCCTTTGGCAAAAAAGATGAATTAAACGAATATTTAGAGCAGTTAGAAGAAGCGAAAAAGAGAGACCACAATAAATTAGGTCGTGAAATGGGCTTATTCACAACTGTTGATGTTATCGGACAGGGACTTCCACTTTTAATGCCAAAAGGCGTGATTATGCTGAAAGAGCTTCAGAGATGGATTGAAGATTTGGAAGATAATGAATGGGGCTATGTTCGTACAAAAACACCGTTAATGGCAAAAAGTGATTTGTATAAAATTTCAGGTCACTGGGATCATTATAAAGAAGGTATGTTTGTACTGGGCGATGAGGAAACGGACAAAGAAGTATTTGCTCTGCGTCCAATGACTTGCCCATTCCAGTATTATGTGTATAAAGCAAATCAGCATTCTTACAGAGAACTGCCTATCCGTTACGGTGAGACTTCTACATTGTTCAGAAACGAAGACTCCGGTGAAATGCACGGTCTGACAAGAGTTCGTCAGTTTACTATTTCAGAAGGCCATTTAGTTGTAAGACCGGATCAGATGGTAGAAGAATTTAAAGGCTGTCTAGCACTGGCAAAACATTGTCTGGAAACATTAGGCGTAGCAGAGGATGTTACTTACCATTTATCAAAATGGGATCCGGAAAACAAAGAAAAATATATCGGTGAACAGGAGGTTTGGGAAGAAACAGAAGGTCATATCAGAAATATTCTGACAGAGCTTGGTGTTCCTTTTGTGGAAGATGTGGGAGAAGCTGCTTTCTACGGACCAAAAGTAGATATCAACGCAAAGAACGTATATGGAAAAGAAGATACCATGATTACCATTCAGTGGGATGCGCTTTTGGCAGAGCAGTTTGATATGTATTACATTGATGAAAACGGAGATAAGAAACGTCCGTATATTATTCACAGAACTTCTATGGGATGCTATGAAAGAACACTGGCATGGCTGATTGAGAAATATGCCGGATTATTCCCAACATGGCTGTGTCCGGAACAGGTTCGTGTACTTCCTATTTCTGAGAAATACGGAGATTATGCAAACGAAGTTCAGAAACAGTTAAAAGCCAACGGAATTCGTTCCAGCGTGGATAATCGTTCTGAAAAAATCGGTTACAAAATCAGAGAAGCACGTCTTGAAAAAGTTCCTTACATGCTGGTTGTAGGAGCAAAAGAGGAAGCAGACAAAGTAGTATCTGTAAGAAGCCGTTATTTAGGCGATGAAGGTCAGAAACCATTAGAAGTGTTTATTGATGCAATCTGCAAGGAAATCCGTACAAAGGAAATCCGTAAAATCGAAGTAGATGCGCAGGGAAACAGAATTGAAAAATAGAGTATAGAATGGCAGAAAAGGAAAATACTATCACTGATAAAGGAAAATTCAGGAGGTAGGAAAATGCCATTATTAAATTGTACTGTTAAGAACTGTTTGTATAACAAAGATGAGTATTGTGCAAAAGGCGATATTCTGGTAGACGGAAGAACTGCAAAGATGTCCGAGGGCACATCCTGTAAAAGCTTTGTGGAAAAAAGAGAAAGCGCAAGCAATAGCTGTGGATGCGGTAGTGCAACTCCTCATATTCAGGTAGAGTGCAAGGCTTGTGAATGTACTTTTAACAAAGATGAAAGATGCGACGCAGAAGAAATCACCATCGCAGGAAGAAATGCGTGCAAATGTTCAGAAACAGAATGTGGAAGCTTCTGTGCAAAATAAACAGTAGAATAGCTTTAAAAAGACAGCCGGTATGGAGAAAAATCTATACCGGCTTTTTTTCGCCAACAAATACTTTGCAAATTTCGAAAAAGTATGTTATGCTAATAACGTATCAGTACGGATTTTGAAAATTTCAAGATTTAAAATCAGGTCAATTCAGACAAAATATTTCCAAATAACTAATAATTGAAGAAAAGGTATAAGTTCGGAAAGGAATATAGAATGAGAGAAAAATATGAGTCCCTGTCACTTGGAGCATTAAAGGAAGTGGCAAAAGCCAGAGGCTTAAAAGGAATTTCCACATTGAAAAAAAGTGAGCTGGTAGAGCGTATGGTAGAAGAAGACCAGAAAGAGAAAAGTATGGAAAATAAAACAGTTGAAACAAAGAGCGCAGAAAATAAAACGGAAGAAGCAAAAAGCTCCAGAGCGCCGATGGAGCAGTCTGAATTAGACAGCGGTATTACGGTAAAGGGAATTTTAGAGGTATTGCCTGACGGTTACGGATTTATCCGAAGCGATAATTACCTGCCGGGAGAAAATGATGTGTATGTGTCACCGTCTCAAATTCGCCGTTTTAATTTGAAAACAGGAGATATTTTAAAAGGAAATACAAGAGTAAAAAGTCAGAATGAGAAATTTTCAGCGCTTTTATATGTTACACATATTAACGACATCAAAGCCAATGAAATACATCGTATGAACTTTGAAGATATGACTCCGATTTTCCCAAATGAGCGTCTGCATTTGGAACGTCCGGGCGGAAGTATGGCTATGCGTATTACGGATTTGGTGAGCCCTATCGGAAAAGGACAGAGGGGAATGATTGTATCTCCTCCAAAAGCAGGTAAGACAACACTTTTAAAGGATGCGGCGAAGTCCATTTTAAAGAATAATCCGGAAATGCACCTGATTATCCTGTTAATCGATGAACGTCCGGAGGAAGTTACCGATATCAAAGAAGCAATTAAGGGCAAAAATGTAGAGATTATTTATTCTACATTTGATGAGCTTCCGGAGCACCATAAACGTGTGTCTGAGATGACCATTGAAAGGGCAAAACGTTTGGTAGAACATAAAAAAGATGTTACGATTTTCATAGACAGTATTACCAGACTGGCAAGAGCCTACAACCTGACAGTGCCGCCAAGCGGACGTACTTTGTCCGGTGGTCTTGATCCGGCAGCGCTTCACATGCCAAAGAGATTTTTCGGTGCGGCAAGAAATATGAGAGAGGGCGGAAGCCTTACTATTTTGGCAACAGCGCTTGTAGATACAGGCAGCAAGATGGATGATGTGGTATACGAAGAATTTAAAGGAACGGGCAACATGGAGCTGGTTCTTGACAGAAAGCTTCAGGAAAAGAGAGTTTTTCCCGCTATTGATATTGCCAAATCAGGGACAAGGCGTGAAGACCTGCTTTTAACTGCTGAGGAACAGGAAGCAGTGGACATTATGCGTAAGGCATTAAACGGCATGAAGAGCGAAGAAGCCACAGAAAACATCTTAAATATGTTTGCCAGAACAAAAGATAATGCGGAATTTGTTCAGACAATCAAAAAACAACGAATTCTTTCATAAAGAATAAAGGATTTCGGGAATAACACTTGCAATTATTATGAGAATATGATATACTGCAAAAGCTGTTTGAATTTGAAAACGCAATAAAACAATATAAATAATAAAAATATATAAGAGGTGAATAAAATGAGAGAAGGAATCCATCCAAATTATCAGGAATGTACAGTAACATGCAACTGTGGAAATACATTTAAGACAGGTTCTACAAAGTCTGAGCTCCGCGTGGAAGTTTGCTCTAAATGTCATCCTTTCTATACAGGACAGCAGAAAGCTGCACAGGCTCGTGGACGTATTGATAAATTTAATAAGAAATACGGCATGAATAAATAAGAGGTAGGAGAGGCTGAGGTTTTACAACTTCAGCCTCTTATTGTGTTTGGAGGAAAACATGAAATCATCAAACATTGGCGGACAGGCTGTAATGGAAGGAATTATGATGCGCCATAAGGACGTATATTCTGTTGCAGTCAGAAAGCCGGATAAAGAAATAGAGGTAAAGGTTGAAGACTATAAAAGCGTTGTAAAATGCAAGAGTCTTCAGAAGCTTCCTATTCTGCGAGGCGTTTTTAGCTTTATTGACTCTCTGGTGGTAGGAACAAAATGCCTGATGTACTCTGCCACTTTTTTTGAAGATGAGGAAGATTTGAAAAAGAGAGAGCAGCTGGAAGGGGAAGAAAAGGAAAAAGAGCTGGCAAAAAAAGAAAAAGCAGATAAAGCTCTGATGACCGGAACGGTTATTTTGTCTGTTGTGCTGTCTGTGGGATTGTTTATCGTTTTGCCGTATTTGTTGGCAAGTCTGCTTCGGAATATAGGCGTTTCCGAAACAGGGGTAACATTGGCAGAGGCAGGAGTGCGAATTGCTCTGTTTTTAGCCTATATGCTGTTGATTTCCAAAATGCAGGATATACAGAGAGTCTTTATGTATCACGGAGCAGAACATAAATGTATTAACTGTGTGGAGCATGGTCTTCCGCTGAATGTAGAAAATGTTATGAAAAGCTCCAGATTTCATAAGAGATGCGGAACCAGCTTTTTGTTTTTTGTTATTATTATCAGTATTATTTTCTTTTTGGGATTTTTTGCAGTGGTTCCAATAAAAACTATGTGGCTTCGTGTGCTGGTTCGTATTTTACTGGTTCCGGTTATTGCAGGAGTTTCTTATGAGGTTATCCGATTGGCAGGAAACAGCGATAATTCCATTGTGGCGTTTTTTTCAAAACCGGGTATGGCGCTTCAGAAGCTTACAACAAAAGAACCTACACCGGACATGGCTGAGGTGGCAATTCAGGCAGTGGAAGCGGTGTTCGACTGGAAAGCATATCTAAGAGAGAACTTTCCTGATGTGAAAATAGACGAGGAATGTTGATGAAGACATACAAAGACGCTTTAGAGTATGGAAAACAAAGACTTTTGGAATGTAAAATAGAAGATGCAAAGCTGGATGCCTGGCTTCTTTTAGAGCATGTATCAGGGATATCCAGAAGCTGGTATTTTGTGCACGAGGATGACGAAATCAGTCAGGAGGATATGGAAAAGTATCAAAGGCTGATTGAACAGAGAGGAAAACATATTCCTCTGCAACAGCTTACCAAGGAAGCTTATTTTTACGGAATGAAATTTTTTGTAAACGAAAATGTACTCATTCCAAGACAGGATACAGAAATTTTGGTAGAACAGGTTTTAAATTTGTCAAAAGGAAGAGAAAATCTGAAGCTTTTGGATATGTGTACGGGAAGCGGCTGTATTTTATTGGCATTGCTGGCAAATTTAAAAAAAGCGTCAGGAACAGGCGTGGATTTATCTGAAAAAGCTCTTGAAGTGGCACAGAGAAACGGCAGAGAGCTTGAAATAGAAGCCTCTTGGGTACAGAGCAATTTGTTTGACAAAGTATCGGGGACTTATGATATCATCGTTTCAAATCCGCCGTATATTGAAACTGCTGTTATTGAAGGGCTGATGGACGAGGTAAAGCTGTATGAACCCCGTATGGCGCTGGACGGTACAGAGGACGGACTGTTCTTTTACAGGGAAATTACAGCGCAGGCAGGAAAATATCTGAACCACAACGGGATATTGGCTTTTGAAATCGGTTACAACCAGGGAAAAGCAGTATCGGAATTTATGAAAAAGAATGGATATGAGGAAGTTCAGGTTTTGCAGGATTTAGCAGGGCTTGACAGAGTAGTAACAGGACGAATAAAGAAGGAGGAACAACATGTTTGATAAATTAGAGGACATCTTAGTCCGCCTTGAAGAAATTTTAAATGAGTTAAATGAGCCCACTGTGGCAAATGATACAACAAGATTTCAGAAGCTCATGAAAGAGCAGAGTGAGTTGCAGCCTATTGCAGATGCTTATACAGAGTATAAAAACTGCAAGGAAACCGTAGAGGACAGCTTGATGCTGCTTAATGAAGAGTCTGATGAAGAAATGCGTGAAATGTTAAAAGAGGAGCTTTCTGATGCGAAAAAGCGTATTGAAGAATTAGAACAGGAGCTGAAAATTCTTCTTTTACCAAAGGACCCTAATGATGATAAAAACGTTATCGTGGAAATCAGAGCGGGAGCAGGCGGTGATGAAGCAGCTTTGTTTGCGGCTGAGATTTACAGAATGTATGTAAAATATGCGGAGTCTCAGAACTGGAGAACAGAGATGTTAAGCTTAAATGAAAACGGAATTGGCGGTTTCAAGGAAGTGACATTCATGATTAACGGACAGGGCGCTTATTCCAAGCTGAAATATGAAAGTGGTGTACATCGTGTACAGCGTGTGCCGGAAACAGAAAGCGGCGGACGTATTCATACTTCTACAATTACGGTTGCAATTATGCCGGAAGCAGAGGAAATTGACTTTGAACTGGACTTAAATGACTGTAAGTTTGACGTTTTCAGGGCATCCGGAAATGGTGGTCAGTGTGTCAATACCACAGACTCCGCAGTGCGTCTGACACATATTCCTACGGGAATTGTAATTTCCTGTCAGGATGAGAAATCACAGTTAAAGAATAAGGATAAAGCCTTAAAGGTACTGCGTTCCCGTTTGTATGATATGGAGCTTCAGAAACGTCATGATGCAGAAGCAGAGGCAAGAAGAAGTCAGGTAGGGACAGGCGACCGTTCTGAAAAAATCAGAACTTATAACTTCCCGCAGGGACGTGTGACAGACCATAGAATTAAGCTGACACTTCATAAGCTGGACAGTATTATGAATGGTGATATTCAGGAGATTATTGATAACCTGATTGCAGCAGACCAGGCTATACGCTTAAGCGGCTTAGAAAAAGATGCCTAAAACCCCTTGATTTTACTGGATTTGTGGGAAAGTAGGGTATTCTGTATTTTGTAAAAAATGGGATAGAAATCGGTCTTACAGATGAAAATGTAGCCGATTTCTATTTTTTTGCAATTCAAAGACACATTAATAGCCCTAAAAATCACCCATTTATACACTAATAGCCCCATAGAAACACACCCTAAAATCTGATATTGGCATCTCTGCTCCTCAGAGTTATAATGTCAGACAATCCAATGGTGTTAGCCGGCTCATTGCCTTTGACTGAACTCATTGGAAACTGTTATAATATATCAAAGATTATTTAAAAAAGGAAGTGTTGTTATGTGTGATGTAAAGAAATATGAAAAATTATATCAAGAAATAGAAAAATTACAACCAGAAGATACATTACAACTTGTACTAGAGGCTGAAACAGAAGAACAAAAGGAGTTCTATGAAATGGTCGGAGATTTCTTACTTCAGAAAAAACAGAAAGAAGTAATTGAAAGGAAACTGTTTTGATAAAGAGATACATTATGATTTAAGGAGAAAGAGTTTGCATAATAATTGAACAAACTGTATTGGAAGGACTATGCAAAGTAAGTAAAGAGGTATTTAAGTATGACGAAAGTAGCCAGATTATATGAGGAAGAAAGGGTAGAAGCAGTAAATAAGCGTACTCTTGAAATTGCAGAAAATCTTGTTAAAGCAGGGGCAGATATGCTTATGATTATGAAAGGTACTGGCTTAACCAGAGAACAAATTGAAGAAATACATAACAACATGCTGACAACAAAATAGGATATTAAGAGCAGGCTGCTATTTATTGCAAGATATTTAGTAGCCTTTTCAGCACTTTAGAAGAAAGTTTTGTCAAAGCAATTCATTTATTTTTATCCATTATTATAGATGAGAAAATAAAAGGTGAAGGAAACTTTATTATGAAAGAGACATATTTTGAAGGACAAGTAATTCGGGAGAAAAAAATTCAAAGCGAAACAATGGAATACTTCAAGTTTATAGACTGCGATTTTGAAAATTGTAGTTTTGAAGATTGTAAAATTATAAATTGTACCTTTGTAAATTGTAAATTTTACAATTGTAATATTGTAAGTCTAAGTGCTCAATATTCAGAAATCAAAAATGCGGAATTTAAAAAATGCAATTTGATAGGGATACACTGGGGCGGACTTCTTCCATCCGGAAAATACGCCCGTGCTCTTGAAAAAATAGAAAATTGTTATTTGAAATACAATACCTTTAGTGATATGAATTTGAAAAAATTTGATTTTTCCGGTAATATCATACAGGAAAGCTTGTTTGATGAATGTGATTTGAAGGAAAGCAATTTTAAAAGTTGCCGATTAGAGGAAACGCAAATTCATAACAGCGATATTCGTAAAGCAGATTTTAGAGATAGCAGGGGATATATCATTGATATACCTTCTAATAAACTGAAACAGGCGAAATTTTCTTATCCGGAGGTGGTTTCATTGCTGGATAGTTTAGAGATAGAAATTGATTAAATGAATTTTATGATAAGATGAATGATATAATAATAAATTTGTAGTTCATTATAAGCGGAGAAATAAAAATGGCATCAATATTAGTTTTAGAAGACGAAGACAGCGTAAACAGAGGAATTGAATTTTCCCTGTCCAGAGAAGGATATGAGGTTTCCAGCGCAAAGAGCATACAGGAGGGCTGGGAATTATTTTTGGCACATCCTTTTGAAATGATTATCTGTGATATTAATTTACCGGACGGAAACGGATTGGACTTTATCAGAAAAGTGCGTGAAAAAAGCAACGTATATATCATTTGTCTCACTGCCTTAGACCAAGAATTTGATCTGGTTATGGGATATGAAGCGGGAGCGGACGACTATGTGACAAAGCCGTTTAGCTTGTCGGTATTATTGCTGAAGGTGAATGTGTTTTTCAAAAGAACGGAAAAGAAGCGGGCAGAGCTTCTGGAGTCTGGAGAATGGAGCTTTTCCATTGATGAAATGACGGCAAAGAGACGGGACAGTGAGGAAAATATAGAATTTACAAAGAATGAGTGGAAGATGCTGAAATTATTTTTAGATAATCCAAAGCAGATTTTATCAAAAAACCAGATTTTACAAGGTATTTTTGATTTAGACGGAGAGTTTGTAGACGAAAATACCGTGGCAGTAAATATCCGCAGACTCAGAGAAAAAATAGAAGAAAATCCGGGTAAGCCGGAGTATATTCGCAATGTAAGAGGACTTGGCTATATATGGAACAAGGAATGTATCAAGAGATAGAAAATCAAAGAAACGACAGGATAAGGATTTTGCGAAAGCTGCTATTGGGGGGACTGCTCTTTTTACTGGGGTGGTCGGCAATTACCGGAATGGAGTATCATTCCTATAAAGAAAAACTGGCATTGGCAGCTCAAATGACGAGAGAAGAAACAGACGGACAAACGCCTTTTGCAATTTTAAAAGGTGAGCCTGTTGATATAAATGTAAAAGAATTTCAGAAGCAATACGGCTATGAAAGACTGGAAAGTAATATTTATGGCAAAGAGTATCAGCAGAAAAGAATTTTCACAGGAATAATTTTGTCTCTGTGCTATCTTGTATATGCAGGAGCTGTTTTGCAGGAATATAAGTGCTCAAAGAGAGAAATGCAGGAAAGACAATGGAAAATAGCAGAGGCAGTGGAAGATATTGATAAAGGAAAAGGGCTTTTAAATTTAGAAATCAGTAATCCTGCCTACGAGGCATTGGAGAGATTGGACAGCCATACGCAGAGTGTTTTGCGAAAGGCGCAGGATGAAAAAGAGAAGACAAAGGAAATGGTAACGGATATTTCCCATCAGTTAAAAACACCTATTGCTGCTTTAAAATCCTGTTTTGAGGTGCTGGAAAGCGAAACACTCACCCAGAAGGAACGCAGAGAATTTGAAAAGCGTATGGAGAAGCAGCTTCAAAATTTGGAGCAGCTTTCAGCAGTACTGGTTAATATTTCCAGAATGGAAGCAGGGCTGATTGATATTTCCTTAAAAAACGGAAAGATTTTCGAAACCATTTTAGCAGCAGTGAACGGAATATGGGAAAAGGCAGATGCAAAGGCAATAGAAATTGAGATGGACGTTTTTGAGGAAATTGAAAATCTGGAAATCATGCACGACAGTAAGTGGTTGAAAGAAGCAATTTTAAACATTCTGGAAAATGCGGTGAAATATAGCGAGCCAAACACGAAGATTATAATTGCTGTTAAGAAATGGGTGAATTTTTTAAGAATAGAGATTGCAGATGAGGGAATAGGTATTCCGAAAAAAGAATATCATAAAATCTTTCAGAGATTTTACAGAAGCGAGAACGAATATGTGCAAAAGGAAGAAGGAAGCGGTGTCGGACTTTACCTTACCAGAAAAATTGTGGATGCACATAAGGGAATGGTTTTTGTGGAAAGAAAAGAGAAAAAACAGCAGGGAAGTGTATTTGTGATACAGCTTCCGTATGAAAGTCTTACGAAAATGTAAGACTTTTTTTATGAATTGAAAGAATGATGAAAGAGTGATGTTTTATACTTTCTATATCATCAAAAAGAAAGGGCGATAGAGTATGGATACAATTTTAAAAACAAAAAATTTATGTAAATATTATGGCAGCGGTGAAAATGAAGTAAAAGCGTTGCAGGATGTAAATATTGAAATAGAGCGTGGAGAATTTGTTGCAGTTGTGGGAAAATCCGGCTCAGGAAAAAGTACGTTGCTGCACATGCTGGGAGGCTTGGACCATCCCACAGACGGAAAGGTATACATCGGAAAGAAAAATATTTTCTCTTATAAGGAAGATGAGCTTGCTGTTTTTCGAAGAAGAAAAATCGGATTTATTTTTCAGTCTTTCAATTTAATATCCTCCTTAAATGTATGGGAAAATATTATTTTTCCGATTTCCTTAGACGGAAGGAAAGTTGATGAAGCATTTTTAAAAGACATTATACAGACCTTAGGACTAGAAAAGAAATTACATAATCTGCCAAATACCTTATCCGGCGGCCAGCAGCAGAGAGTTGCCATTGCCAGAGCCATTGCATCAAAGCCGGAAATCCTTTTGGCTGATGAGCCTACGGGGAACTTGGACTCCAAGACAAGTGCGGAAGTCATGGGAATGTTGAAAATGTCTGTGGAAAAATACGGGCAGACTTTAGTTATGATTACTCATGATGAGGACATTGCTCAGATTGCAGACCGCATTTTAGTAATCGAAGACGGAAAGGTGGCTGAATTTTCATGAAAATGCTCACGAGATTAGCTTTGAAGAATAACAAAAAGAATAAGACGAGAAGTATTTTGATTATGCTGGTTATCTTTTTGAGTACCACATTGCTGTCAAGTATTGCTCTTATTTGCTATGGCAGTCTGAAATATCAAAAGGATAACGTAAAGGAGCTATACGGAACCTTCTACGGAGCTTATAAAGGCGTATCGGAAGAACAGATTTCGGAAATGAAGAAAAGAAGCGAATTTACGGAAATCGGAAAATCTGCCGTATGCGGTGAAGTGGAAAGTGAAGCCACGGTATCTTTGCAGTGGATGAGCGAAGAAGTACAGAAGATGACAAATCTGAAAGAACAGTTGGAAGAAGGAGAGTTTCCAAAAGCGCAAAATGAGATTGCCGGTGAAAGACGTTTCTTTCAAAAGCTGGGATATGAAAATGTAAAAATCGGAGATGAAATTAAGCTTTCTTATCGAAGAAGCAATCAGGAAAAATATCAGGAAACTACTTTTGTTGTCAGCGGTATTATCAGAAGCATTTCAGAAGAACTGGAAAATCAGGCATACGCAGGATATGTTTCCGAAGATTTTTATACCTCCCATTTTTCTGAAAATGCAAGACACTATATGGCATATTTCTCGTTGTCTGAGGATTTGGGATTAAATTCAGAGACCGCCGAGATGGAGGCAAAAGAGTTAGCCGAAAAATGTGGCATTAATCCGGAAAATACAGCTATGAATAAAACCTATTTATTCTTTGTATTATCTCCGGATATGGAAAGTATTATGGGATTTGTTTTAATTGCCATTGTAGTTGTAATTTTCTCTGTTCTGGTTATTTACAATATTTTTCAGGTGGGAATTGTGGAGAAAATACAGGAGTACGGCAAGATAAAAGCCTTAGGAGCTACAAGAGCACAGATGAAAGCTCTGGTATTTCGAGAAGGCATGATGCTTTCTGTTATTCCCATACCTTTTGGAATTTTGGCAGGTATTGGCATCAGTTGTCTGTTTATGAATTATTGGATTAGCAATATGGAGACTTTTGGAGCAGATACGAGAACAAGTGCGGTATACATTTCTGTACCTTTGCTTCTTATTTGTGTACTGGCAGTATTGGCAACAGTATGGATTGCCTTGAAAAAACCTATGGGTACAGTAAAAAAGGTATCTCCTGTGGAAGCATTTCGGTATCAGGGAGAAGGAAAGAGAAGAAAAGGTATTCGCAAAGGCTATGCTGTTATGAGCCCTAATCGTATGATGATGGCAAATCTGGCAATGAACAAAAAGCGTACTGTCGGAACTGTGTTTACCATGGGTTTATCCTGTGTATTGTTTGTGGTAGCGGTTAATTATACCAGAAACGTGGATATCGAGTATGCTGCAAGGCAGGAGCTGCCATTTGGGCAGTTTCAGATTGATTTATCTTATTCCACCACGGATACGGCTTATCCTGAGAATAATTTAGACTCTGTTTTAAAAGAAAATCCATTGGATGCCCGGCTTGTAAAGGATTTAAAAGCTATCAACGGTGTTACAGAAGTGAAAATCGGGAAGCAATTATATGCTTATGATGAGAAGGGAGAACTTCATTCCATTGCTGTTTTAGACCGCAAGCTTTTTGAAAAGGAGAGTAAAGGCGCAGGCGTATTAGGAACAGTAGATTATGAAAAGGCATCAAAAGACAATGCAATTTTCAACGGCTGGTCTCATTTTATTGCAGATACCGGATATGAAATCGGCGATACCGTTTCCTTTCAGTTAGGAGGAAAGCAGGGAGAAATTTCTTATCAAGGAGAATTGCAGGGAGCTTTCGGTTCAATAAACGGTGCATGGGGAATTACAGAAGATACTTATAAAAATCTTGGATTTGCTGATGCAGAGGAAAACATCGGAACAATCTGGGTAGATTGCAAGAAATCAGAGAGTAAAAATGTAGAAGCCGCCATAAAAGAGCTTTTGGAAAACAAAGACCATTATGAATTAAGCAGCTTTGAAGGGGAAGTGGAGTCTCTCGACTCAATGATGGCAATGATGAAAACTATGGGTTACAGCTTCCTGCTGTTAATCGGAATGATTACTTTTATGAATATGGCAAATACCATGATTTTAAATGTTATTACAAGAAAGAGAGAGCTGGGTGTATTACAGGCAGTGGGAATGACAAATCAGCAGTTAAACAAGATGCTGAGAAATGAAGGTCTGCTGTTTACACTGGGAAGCATAGTGATTTCTCTGGTTGTGGGAATTCCTGCGGGATACGGACTTTTCCTGTATGGTAAGAAAGCAGGATTAACAGGATTTGACGTTTATCACTTCCCGGGTGTGGAAATTTTAGTCATGATTTTTGTCTTGGCAGTTCTTCAGATTGGATTATCCTTTATGCTCAGCAGAAACGTGAAAAAAGAGTCACTGATTGACAGAATTCGATATTAAATTACTCTGGAATTTTGCAGAAGTACGGAAGTCAGAAGGTGTACAGTGTTTATAGTGCTTAAATTGACGTACAAAATAACTGATGTTTTCGTATCCATTATTGAGTGCAACTTCCGTAATAGGTGCAGGAGTTTTTAAAAGCTGAGCAGCAGCTTGATTAATACGATATTCGTTTAAGTAGGCAAAAGGTGTTTTGCCTACTTTTTCTTTGAAAAATTTGCAGAAATAATTTTTATTCAGAGGAATACATTCTGCAAGAGCTTCCAGTGTTACAGGCTCCATATAATGCTTTTCTATATAGGAAAACACAGATTTTAAAGAATGATTTTCAAAATCTTTTTCAGATTCATGCTTTTGGGCAGAAGAAAAGGCGTGTTCCTGAAATAGAATTTCCAATATCTGCAAGAGTATAATTTTTATGGAAAGTGCAGTATTGGCAGAGGTGTCTTCTAAATAGAGCCTGGCCGCTTTTGATATCAAAGAACCAATTTGCAGGCTGATTTCCAAAGAGAGAGAACTTCCTTCAGGAAACAGCAGCTTTTTTGACAGTAAAGGAGTAAGAAGCTCATTTTGACAAATATCATATTGAGAAAAACTTAAAAATGACATGGGAAATAAAAGAGCATAATGGTGGGAAACTTCACTATGACCGAAAATCCCATGAACCATACCGGGATTGATAAAATATACATTTCCCTCTGTTAAAAGCTGGGAGTTGGTTTCTGTGCGAAGCATCAGGCTTCCTTTAGTAATATATATAAATTCTGTTTCTTCGTGCCAGTGGTAAGGGGCGAAGTATTGTCCGCAAAAATCTTCTTGAGACAGAGCCTGGAAAGGAAAGTAAGGTGTTCCGTGTGGATTTTCTTCCTGAATGTTAATTTTATACATAATAATTTCGCCCTTTCTTGTAATTACGTAAATAAAAGTGAATATAGTACAAATAAAGAGTAACATATTGCAAGATTTTAAGAAAGAGTTTTTTTATACTGAAAGTAACGAAAAAGAACTGTGAGGTACATATTATGAATAAAACATGGTGGAAAAATAGTGTAATTTATCAAATTTATCCAAGGAGTTTTGCAGATAGCAATGGAGACGGAATTGGAGATATTAAGGGAATTACTCAACATCTCGATTATTTAAAGGAACTGGGCGTAGATGTCATTTGGCTGTCTCCTGTTTATCAGTCTCCTAATGATGATAATGGATATGATATTTCCGATTATCAGGCAATTATGGAAGATTTTGGAACAATGGAAGATTTTGATGAAATGCTTTCAGAGATGCATAAAAGAGGAATAAAGCTGGTTATGGATTTGGTAGTGAACCATACTTCTGATGAACACCCATGGTTTGTAGAAAGCAGAAAGTCAAAGGATAATCCTTATCGTGATTACTACATCTGGAAAGAAGGAAAAAACGGGAAAGAGCCAAATAACTGGGGAGCATGTTTTGGCGGTTCTGCATGGGAATATGATAAGGAAACAGAAATGTACTATTTACATTGCTTTTCTAAGAAACAGCCTGATTTAAACTGGGAAAATGAAAAAGTCAGAAAAGAAGTTTTTGATATGATGACATGGTGGTGTGAGAAAGGTGTAGATGGATTTCGTATGGACGTTATCAGCATGATTTCTAAAGATCCTGCCTATCCTGACGGAGTTTCTCATAATGGCTTATATGGTGATTTTGGCCCTTTTGTCTGCAATGGTCCTCATGTCCATGAGTATTTAAAGGAAATGAACCAAAAAGTGCTTTCCAAGTATGATTTGATTACGGTTGGTGAAGCGTCTGGCGTTACTGTAGAAGAAGCAAAAAAATATGCTAATTTAGACGGAACTGAGCTAAACATGGTATTCCAGTTTGAACATACAGACATTACATCTGGAAAGAATGGAAAATGGACAGACGAGAGATTTAAACTCAGAGATTTGAGAAAAATATTGAATAAATGGCAGACAGAGTTGGAGGGAAAAGCATGGAACAGTCTTTATTGGGATAACCACGACCAGCCAAGAGCTGTGTCTCGCTTTGGAAATGACGGACCAATGTATCGTGAACTTTCAGCTAAAATGCTGGCAACCTGTCTTCATTTGATGAAAGGAACACCTTATATTTATCAGGGTGAAGAAATTGGTATGACAAATGCTTATTTTAATAAACTGGAAGATTACCGTGACATCGAAAGTATTCATGCTTTTGAAGAGATGACAGAAAATGGTCTTCTTACAGAGGAAGAAATGATGAGCGCTTTAAAGGCAGTCAGCCGTGATAATGCCAGAACTCCTATGCAGTGGGACGATAGTGAAAATGCAGGATTTACCACAGGCACCCCATGGATTAAAGTAAATCCTAATTATTTACAGATTAATGCAAAGGCGGCTTTGGAAGATAAAGACAGCGTGTTCTATTATTATCAGAAATTAATACAGATGCGTAAGGAATATGAAATTATTGTGGACGGTATTTTTGAAGGCCTTCTGGAAGACGATGAAAATATTTACGCATACCGGAGAAAACTGGGAAATCAGACTTTAATTGTAGCTTGTAATTTCAGCGATAAAAAAGTACCGTGTACTTTGTTTGAGGGAGCAGCAGGCGGTAAAGAAATGATTGCCAATTACAAAAATCATGAGACAGGAATATTGAAACCTTACGAAGCAAGAGTTGTACTGATAGAAAATTAAAAAATAACTTCTGCATGAGATAAATGAGGTTGTCGCATTAAATATTTTGGAATAATGTTTAAAGCGACAGCCTTGTTGTTTTTTGGGGGATTTTATTTTCGCTCTTTACTGCCAAACTAACATTTTTGCAACATTAGCCATTAGGGCTGTGCAAACGGAAGAGAAAAGTGTAAGATAAAACCGGGTGATGAACATGAAAATTTTAATTGTGGAAGATGATTTTGTATTGGCAGAGGAAATTTTGCGCCTCTGCCAACGATGGGGCTTTGAGGGAGAGTATCTGGAAGATTTTACAGAGGTAGATAAGCAGTGTGAAAACAGTCATTGCGATTTGGTTCTTATGGATATCAATTTACCTTTTTATGACGGATTTTACTGGTGTCAGAAGATTAGAAGCATATCAAAAGTTCCCATTTTGTTTTTATCCAGCCGAGACCAGAACTCTGATAAGGTCATGGCAATGGTTTCCGGCGGAGATGATTATGTGGAAAAGCCTTTTGATGCAGAGATTTTGCTGGTGAAGATACGTTCTCTTTTAAGAAGAAGCTATGAGTATGTCCAAAGTGACAGAGAATATCTGGAGTCCGAACTTATTTATGACCGTGGACAAGGGATTTTACTCTATAAAAATGAGCCCATAGAAATGACAAAATCCGAAAACAGAATTATGAGTATTTTAGCAGATTATAAAGGTCAGGTGGTAGACAGAGAAACATTGATGCAGGGATTGTGGAATACAGATGAATATGTGACAGATGCCTCTTTGACGGTGTTAATATCCAGACTTCGAAGCAAAATTTGTGCTGCGACAGAGGGGATTTCCTGTATTCATACCAGAAAAGGGAAAGGGTATTATTTAGAATGAAGAAATATTTAAAAGACCGATTGACGGCATTTCTTATAGGCGTTGGGTTTGTTGTTTTTCTAAATGTATACCTGACACAGCTCTGTGCCACAGCCCTTTACGGACAGGATGTTTTGTATCTGGATGTGCTGCTTGCAGCCTTTGGTACAATTCTTTTGATTGGGGATTACAGCCAATGGAAAAAGAAGAAAAAGCAGGAAGAGGAACAGAAGGAGCTTCTTGCATATACGGATAAAGAGCTTTTGGAGTGTAAAGAAAAGCTGGAAAATCTGTCCGATTATATTACCAAATGGACACATGAAATAAAGCTTCCCCTTGCTGCTTTGCGCCTTATGAACGGAAGAAATCAGGAAGCTTCTCTAAAAAAAGAAATGCAGGACTGCATTGTACGCATGGAAAATTTACTTCATACCGTGCTTATGGGAAGCAAGCTGCAAAGACCTGAAAACGATGTATGTATGGAGCGGATTTCTCTGGAAGAAGCGGTAAAAGAAGCAGTGAAAAATCAATCTTATTTTCTTATCCAGTATGGCTTTGAAATGATTTTAGACGTAAAAGACGTATGGGTATACAGTGATAAAAGGTGGCTGGTTTACCTTTTGGATCAACTGGTAGCTAATGCCATAAAGTACAGAACCGATAATCCAAAGCTTGTATTTTCCTGTGAAAAGCAGGGAGAAAATCAGGTGTATTTAAGGGTGGAAGATAACGGAATTGGAATTTCAAAGGAGGATTTACTTTACATTTTTGATAAAGGATATGTGGGAAAAAATTTGAGAAAAGGGGATTATCATTCAACGGGAATGGGACTTTATTTTGCAGGAAAAATAGGAAAAATGCTGAACCTTTCTTTAAAAGCAGTACCGACACAAGAAAGAGGAAGCTGTTTTGAACTGGGATTTTGCGATATGGCAGAACATTTTATGATGTAGCCGTATGTTACAGAAATGTTAGATTGGAAAGAAAACTGTTGGATAAATGAAAGGATTTTTTGAAACCTCTTTGCTAAAATAAAGATACAGATTAGGAGGTAAGTATCATGAAAAAAGTTTTAGAAGTCAGAAATCTTTCCAAGAATTACGGAAAAAAAGGATATGAAACTGCTGTGCTGAAAGACATCAGCATGGACATTTACGAGGGTGATTTTATTGCCATTATGGGACCAAGTGGGGCAGGAAAAACTACATTTTTAAATATGCTGTCTACCTTAGATAAGCCTTCATCAGGGAAAATTCTTTTAGAAGGGCAGGATATTACGGCTTTAAGCAACAAGGAGCTTTCTTTAGTAAGACGAGATAAAATCGGATTTATTTTTCAGGAATATAATCTGCTGGATAATATGACAGTGCAGGATAACATTGCCCTTCCTCTCTCCTTAAACGGAGCGCCGCAAAGAGAAATTATCAGAAAGGTGCAGGCAAGAGCCGTGGATTTTGGACTGGAGTCTCATTTAAGAAAGTACCCTTATCAGCTTTCCGGAGGACAAAAGCAAAGAGCTGCCAGCGCCAGAGCGTTGATTACAAAACCACGTATTTTGTTTGCAGATGAACCTACGGGAGCGCTGGACAGCAAGTCCGGAAAGGATTTATTAGGGTGTCTGAAAAATGCCAATGAGCAGGAAAATGCCACGATTTTAATGGTAACTCACGACGGTTATACGGCAAGCTATGCAAAGCAGGTATACTTTTTAAAAGACGGAAAAATTCACAGCCGCCTGACGCAAAAAGACAGCAGAAAAGCATTTTTTGAGGAAATTATGACGATGCTGGCAGTCATGGGAGGTGAGGGAGAATGAAGCTCTTATCTCTGTCCTTTTCCAACTTTAAACGCAGTGTCAGGGAGTACGGAATGTTAATTCTTTCCCTTACTTTTTCAATTTTTGTATTTTTTAATTTCCAAAGTGTTATTTATTCTGACTCTATGGATGTTCTGGAAAATTATAATAAAGAGTATATTGACATTATTGTTCAGGCTGCATCCGTAGTATTCGGTGTATTTTTATTTTTCTTTATCTGGTATGCTTCCAATGTCTTTCTGAACCAAAGGAAAAAGGAAATCGGAATTTACATTTTTATGGGGCTGGATAATGTAAGAATAGGAAAAATGTATATGCTGGAGTCGGTATTTATCGGGTTGTTCTCACTGCTTGCAGGGATTGGAACAGGCGTCTTGTTTTCCAAGCTGTTTCAAATGCTTCTTTTAAAGCTGTCTGACATCAGCGTAGACATTAAGTTCTCTTTTTCATGGGAAGCGATACTGATTACAGCAGGAATGTTTCTTGTTATTTATGGTCTGATGACCTTAAAAAGCTACCATACTTTAAAGACCAGCAGTGTCTTAAATTTGCTTTCCGGTGCAAAACAGCAGGAAATGCAGAAAGAAAAGTGGATCATTACATTTCTGAAAATTGCAGGTGGTGTGGGTATTCTGCTTTTTGGATATTATTTGGCGTGGGATACAGGAGATCTCAATTCTTTAGGAAATGCTTTAGGGGCTGTTGTTCTGGTAATTGTAGGGGTTTACCTTTTGTTTTCCGGTCTTATTCCTGCCATACTTCGCAAGCTTTCCGGAAACAAATATTATTTGTATAAGAAAGAGCGTACTTTATGGGTAAATAATCTGGCGTTTCGTATGAAAAAAAATTATAGAACGTATGCAATGGTAACGGTGCTGATGATTTGCTCTGTGACTGTCATGGCAATTTCCATAGCAATGAAACAGCGCTATGAAAAGCTTACACATTTTGACCAGACTTATACTTATCAGGTATTAAGCAGTGAAGAAAAAAACGGAGAAGAAATTGCCAAGGGAATTGAGCAGGAGAATAAGGTGAAATTCTGGAATGAAATGCAGGTGGCTATGGTAGAGCCTTCTGTGGTTCACAGCAAATATACTTATACAGCTTATGGATTGGTAGCTTTTTCAGATGTGAAACAAGCGGCGAAGAAAGCGGGACTTCCTTTTGCTTATAAAGAGCTGAAGGACAATCAGGCAATCGAGCTTTCTCATGAAGTCCTGATGGATATATCAGGTGGTGCGATTGAAAACTACGAGCAAAAAATCGGAAGTGAAACGTATGACGTGATAAAATCCGATAATACGCCTTATTTTGGAGCATTGCAAAATAATACGAAGATTTTTATTCTCAGCGACAAAACTTTTGAAAATTTGAAGAGCTTAGGAAGCGTCACATATTTTTATAATTACAGAATTCAGGATATGAAAAATATGGAGGCGTCCAAATCATATCTGAATACACTGGCACAAAGCAGTGAGGACGGACAGGCATTTACAGGCGTAAATTATACACAGATAGACGGAAGGCAGGACAGTTGGATAAGAGTCATGTATTCCCTTTGCATCTTTATGTTTGTAACCTTTGTACTGGCAGCAGGAAGTATTATCTTTTTGAAAATCGGCAATGAGGTATATGAGGATAAAGAACGATACAAAATTTTAGAGAAAATGGGAATTCAAAAGAAAAGCCTGAGAAAATCTGTACGAAATGAAATTTGTTTTACTTACTATTGCCCTTTTGTTCTTATGATGATTACCTCCTATTTTTCTGTAAAAGCGCTGGGAAATGTTATGAGAGAGGATTTGCTCATGGTGAACATCTGGAGTATGGGAATTATTCTTTTGGTATTTACAGTGATTTGTGCAATATCTGTTTATACGGCAAAGAAAAAGTTGTCCTTACTTTCATAAAAAATAAGAAAATTGTTGACAAATAAAGTATAATATGATATAAAGTTATCCATGACTAACTGGAGGGCTGTCGCATTAAGTGCATAATTCAAATGCTGTTTAATACGACAGCCTCTTTTTCTGAAATAAAGTAAGTCTAAACTAACTAATAATATGCGGAGGAAATCATGGGAAAAACAAAACGTGGATTGTGGATAGGAATTGCATTTTTAATGATGGGGGCAGGAGCTGTGGGCGTTGTTTTGCCGATTTTACCAACCGTTCCCTTTTTAATGGCAGCCTTGTATTGTTTTGCAAGAGGCTCGCAAAAACTGGAAAACTGGTTTCGACAGACTTCTCTTTATCAAAAGCATTTAGAGCCTTTTATGGATAAAAAAGAGATGACAAGAAAAGCCAAGCTTACCGTCATGCTTTCTATGACGTTTTTCATGGGAATTGGCTTTGTCATGATGGAGCAGGTACCTGTTGGAAGAATAATTTTGGCAGCGGTGTGGCTGTTTCATATTCTTTATTTTACTTTGGGAATAAAGACGGTAAAGAAAACCTGTGTAGCAGGGGAAAACTTTAATTAGGGAAAAGAGGAGAGAAGATGATTAAAAAAAGACTAATCGGACTTCTAAAAGAGTCTAAAAAATATATTGTTCAAAATGTACGCGAAGTGGGCAATTTTGCCGGGTGTGATGATTTAGTCTAAAAAATATATTGTTCAAAATGTACTTTGGCAGTGGCTGGGATTATTGGCACAGATAGTGGCAATTTTAGCCATAGGACAGCTTTTGAATACTGCCATATTTGGTAGTATAACCGGCAGACAGCTTTTTCTGACGGGGATGATATGCGTAAGTGTTATTTTCCTTAGAATGATAAGCGACAAGAAAGCAGCAGAGGCTTCGTTTCTGGCAAGCTCTGACGTAAAAAGAGTTTTGCGTGAAAAGATATATGAAAAACTGGTACGCCTCGGCTCATCTTATAAAGAACAGATTTCTACTTCTGAGGTGGTACAGCTTTCTGTGGAAGGTGTGGAACAGTTAGAAACGTATTTTGGAAGATACTTACCGCAGTTTTTTTACAGTTTATTAGCGCCTGTTACGCTATTTGCGGTACTCTCCTTTATCAGTTGGAAAGCAAGTCTGGTACTTCTCGTTTGTGTGCCTCTTATTCCTCTTTCTATTGTGGCGGTACAGAAATTTGCCAAAAGACTTTTGAAAAAATATTGGGGCAGTTATACGGAATTAGGCGACAGCTTTCTGGAAAATTTACAGGGGCTTACAACACTGAAAATTTACCAGTCTGACGAAAGAAAAGCGCAGGAAATGGATGAAGAAGCAGAAAAGTTCAGAAGCATTACCATGAAAGTGCTGACTATGCAGTTAAATTCCATCAGCGTTATGGATTTAGTGGCTTACGGAGGAGCTGCCATTGGAATGATTGTTGTGGTAAGGGAATACATAGCCGGAAGCTTGGGGTTTTGCAGGAGCTTTTGCTATTTTACTGTTGGCAGCGGAGTTTTTTATTCCTCTGCGTTTGCTGGGCTCTTTCTTTCACATTGCAATGAATGGGATGGTAGCCAGTGATAAAATTTTCCGACTGTTGGATATGCCGGAAAGAGAACAGGGAACAGAAGAAGCTTCGGGAGAGAACTTAGACATCACATTTGAAAAGGTGAGCTTTTCCTACGAAAAAGAACGTCCGATTTTAAAAAATGTGAGCTTCCATATTTCAAAGGGACAATTCGTTTCTCTGGTAGGAGAGTCAGGGTGCGGAAAAAGCACAGTTGCTTCTTTGATTTTGGGAAGAAACAGACAGTATGAGGGACGCATTTTGCTGGGAGGCATGGATTTAAAGAATATAAAAGAAAAGAGCTTAATGGAGCATGTTACTTTAGTAAGACACAACAGTTATCTGTTTAAAGGAACAGTAGAGGAAAACCTTCTTATGGGAAATCCCAATGCCACACAGGAGGAAATGACAGAAGCATTAAAAAAAGTAAACTTATGGGAGTTTTTGAAAGGGCAGGAAGGTCTTTCTACAAAGCTGGCAGAAAAAGGAAGCAATTTCTCAGGCGGGCAGTGCCAGAGACTTTGTATTGCCAGAGCGTTGCTCCACGACACAGAAATTTATATTTTCGATGAAGCAGCATCCAATATTGATGTGGAAAGTGAAGAAATTATTATGGATGTCATTCGCCGATTAGCAGAAACAAAAACAGTGCTTCTGATTTCACATAGATTGGCAAACGTGAAAAAATCCCATTGCATCTATGTTTTGAAAGAAGGAAAAATTGTAGAAAAAGGAACACACAAAGAATTACTGGAACAGCAGGGAGCATATAAGGAAATGTATACGACACAGAAAAATCTGGAAAATTATGGATTAGAACAGGAGGCATCAGCATGAAAAGAAGAAGCGGAATAAAAGTCATGGGACAGCTTATCGGTCTTATCCTGCCACTTTTACATGTTATGCTGGCAGCAATTTTTTTAGGTGTAGCCGGTTTTTTATGCGCTATTTTTCTTACGATTTTGGCGGGAACAGCTCTGATGTATTTTGACACACCGGCGATTGTGATAATCCATATTAAGATTTTAATTGCATTTGCGGTTTTAAGGGGTATTCTTCACTATGCAGAGCAGGCATGCAACCATTATATTGCTTTTAAATTACTGGCAATTATCCGTCATAAGGTGTTTGTCGCTCTTAGGAAGCTGTGTCCGGCAAAATTAGAGGGCAAGGACAAAGGAAACTTAATTTCGATTATTACCAATGATATTGAGCTTTTAGAAGTTTTTTATGCACATACCATTTCCCCTATTGTCATTGCATTTTCTACCTCCCTTATTATGGTAGTTTTTATTGGAAGATACCATATTTATGCAGGTATTTGGGCGCTTGTTTCTTATCTTTTGGTAGGCGTGGGCGTACCGCTGTGGAATGGAAGAAAAAGTGCTTCTACGGGAATGGAATTTCGTTCCGGCATTGGAGAATTAAACAGTTATGTATTGAATTCTCTCAGAGGCTTGGAAGAAACCATACAGTATGGGCAGGAAGAAAGCAGAAAACAGGGAATGTCTGAAAAATCACTGGAACTGTTGAAAAAGCAAAAAGAGTTAAACCGTATGGAAGGAAACACAAGAGCAGTTACCAATTTGTTGATTTTACTCAGCTCTTTTGGAATGTTATTTTTTACTTTATTCCTTTATAAAAATCAGCAGATGAGCATAGATGCAGTAGTTCTATGTACAATCTCTATGATGGGTTCTTTCGGACCGGTTGTGGCGCTTTCTAACCTTTCCAATAACTTAAATCAGACGCTGGCAAGCGGAGAACGTGTATTGTCTATTTTGGAAGAAGCGCCGAAGGTGGAAGAAGTTTTCGGACAGAAAGAAGTAAGTTTTGAAAATGCGTCTTGTGAGCAGGTGACATTTTCTTATGAAGATGAAGTGATTTTAAAAGATTACAGCATTTCTCTGCCAAAAGGAAAAATTATCGGTATTCACGGGAAAAGCGGTTCAGGAAAATCTACACTTTTAAAATTGTTTATGCGCTTTTGGGATGCAGATAAAGGGGCAGTAAACATTTCGGGAACAAATGTAAAGGACATCAATACAAAAAATCTCCGTGATATGGAAGCCTATGTAACACAGGAAACCTATTTGTTTCATGACACCATAGCAAATAATATTAAGCTTGCAAAGCCGGAGGCATCTCAGGAGGAAATTATAGAGGCGGCGAAAAAAGCATCCCTTCATAGCTTTATTGAAAAGCTTCCCAAAGGCTACGATACACAGGTGGGAGAATTGGGAGACATCCTTTCCGGCGGAGAACGCCAGCGAATTGGAATTGCCAGAGCATTTCTTCATCGAGCTCCGTTTCTTATGCTGGACGAGCCGACCAGCAATTTAGACTCTTTAAATGAGGGCATGATATTAAAAGCATTGAAAGAAGAATGTAGAGAAAAAACAGTGGTGTTGGTATCTCATAGACAGTCTACTATGAAGATTGCAGATAAAGTGTATGAGATGGAAAACGGAAGGATTTCTTAAAAGAGTAAAAAGCTATCGCATTATGTGATAATCAAAAAATCTATACATTTTTAGCGAATTTGTCGAGCACGCTTTGAGATTATAAGCTCAAAGTGAGCGCAGACTGAGCATAAAATGTATAGATTTTCTTGATATAAGTTTAAAACGATAGCTTCTTTTCTCGATAAACAAAATTTAATTTTTACAAGGTCTTATAAACATCCGCCAGCATATTAACCAGAAAATCCTGAGAAAAACGGCTTGTGTCAACGCATAGCTGGTAATTATCCAGATTATTCCATTTCTGGTCGGTGAAAAATTCGTAGTAAGATTTACGGGTTTTATCCATCTTTTTCACAAGGGCACGGGCGCTTTTTTCTTCTCTGCCCAAGCGTTCCATAACTGCTTTGACACGATACTCATAAGGGGCATATACGAAAAGACTCAGGCAATCATCGCTCAGTATATAATTGGCACAGCGTCCTACAATGATACAGTCTTCTGTTTTGCCAAGGCGTTCAATAATTTTGGACTCTGTTTCAAAAAGAACATCATTCATAGGATGAAAATGATACTGTGGCTGCATCTGCATTTGCTCGTTGATGGGAAGTCTCCACTGATTGGCTTTCTTTTCGTCTACTTTCAGCAGTTCCTCGTAAGGAATATCGTTTTCCTTGCTGGCAAGGCGGATAAGCTCATGGTCATAGAAGTGTATTCCCAGCTTGTTTGCCAGTGCTTTTCCTAAAAGACGTCCGCCGCTTCCATACATACGATTGATAGTAATAATACGATGACTCATACGAAACCCTCCTTTTTTAACGTTCACTTTATATGATAAATTATAACACGAATAGTCCGAAAATTCCAGAAAAAATAAATAAATGTACGAAATATATTTAGGGAGATAAAGACATAAACTGCCCTTTTAGGCAAAAAATCGTCTTTCTAAAGGCTAGAAGGTTGCTTTTTTTAGGGATTTATATTATATTAAGTTAGGTAATGTCATTTTGGAGATGGCAGTATAAAGGAGAATAGAATATGGAGAATACAAATAGCAAAAAAAAGATGAGCTCGGCAAAGCGAAAGAAAAAGCGCATTCGAAAAGCCTTTCGTATAGCCGGTGAAATTTTGGTTGGAATTCAAATTCTTGCGACGCTTATTTTTATCGGCTTTACATGGAGATTGGGAATGATTCCTGCCAAGTATGTAGTGGGGTTTGCAGCGTTACTTCTTGTTTTTGCAGCATTGCTTTTTACCATGCAGATTGTAACCAGGGGAAAAGCAATTGTCAGTAAAATTGTCAGTGTTCTGATGTCAGCTGTTTTGATATTCGGTTCTGTATATATGTATCAGACACATGATGCAATTAAGGACATCAGTGGTGATACTCTGGGAAAACAGGTACATAGTGTTCTGGTAGTAGTCAGAAAAGACGATGATGCAGAAAAAGTATGGGATACCAAGGATTATGTTTATGGTGTCCAGTCAATAGAAGATGACAGCGAAATGGCAGAGGCAATGAAAAAGGTCAATGCCGATGCAGGAAAAGAGGTTTTGACAAAGGAATTCGATACCTTAAACGATCAGGTGGCAGGGCTGTTAAGCGAAGCTGTAGATGCCATTGTGTATGATGAAAGCTTCAGCGGAATTATTGAAGAAGTAAATGAGAATTATAACAGCAAAGTAAAAGTCATTGCACAGTATAGCATTGAAAGTAAGAGCGACAGCATGACACAGGGAGTTTCTCCTGACGTAAACGTAAAAGATGAACCGTTCAGTATGTTTATCAGCGGTATTGACGTCTATGGACCGATTTCTTCAAAGAGCAGAAGTGATGTAAATATTATTGCAACCGTCAATCCTGAGACAAAGCAGATTTTGCTTACCAATACACCGAGAGACTTCTATGTAACAATTCCTGAGGTGTCAGGTGAGAAAAAGGATAAGCTGACACATGCGGGTATTTACGGCGTAGATAAGTCCATGGCGGCTTTAGAAGAATTATATGATATTGAAATTCCGTTTTATACAAGAGTAAACTTTACTTCTTTGATTACTATGGTTGACTTAATGGGCGGCGTAGATGTAGAGTCAGAATTTGAATTTACTACAAGCGGCGCCGGTGGTGAGATTATGGATGTAAAGAAGGGCATCAATCACTTTAACGGTGCACAGGCGCTTTCTTTTGCCAGAGAACGTTATAATGTTCCGGGCGGAGACAACCAGAGAGGTAAGGACCAGATGGCTGTTATTCAGGCCATGTTTAAGAAAATGATTACTCCGGAAATGCTGGTAAAAGCGCCAAAGATGATTTCCGAAGTAAGCAACAGCGTAGAAACCAATATGTCTATGGAACAGATACAAAGATTAATTCAAAGTCAGATTGACAATGGCGGAGAATGGACGATTAAATCTGTTGCAGCAGAGGGTACAGGGGATCAGGCATTTTGTTACTCTGCACCGGGTACTGCTTTGTATGTTACAATTCCGGATGAAACTTCGGTTGCGAACATTAAAGTGCTGATGGACAAGGTGGAAAACGGTGAAATGCTTCCAAGTGATACACCAAATGAGTCAGGGGAAGTAGTAGAATAAGATAAAAAACATAACTGACGAAAGTCAGGAACGATATTATGATAGAGGTGCAGGTTTCAAAAGTACTCTTTTGCAAGGCAGGGCAGCCGCAGAGGAGGAAAGGGGAAACTGCCGAAGCGGGAAAATCTGCCCAGGGTTTTCCTGCTGGGACATGGTATAAGATATCATGTACTGTCACGATAAGTGGAGCGCTATCATCATTGGTCATACTCAATTAATTTCAGTAAAACCATGAACGCGTTCCCAATAGGGAGTATCGTTCATGGTTTTTTATATATTTAAAAGAATAAGAAAGGAAAATTGATTATGACAAAGAAAAGAAAATTTTTTGCAGGTACAGCAGTTTTTCTGTTGTTTATGATGACTTTTGCAGTCACAGTATTTGCCGGAACCGAGGCAGAAGCACCGAAACCCCATATGTATGCCACATTTTGGTCTTTAGTACCTCCTGTGGTAGCCATTGTTTTGGCATTGATTACAAAAGAGGTTTACAGTTCTTTATTTATTGGTATTTTAGTAGGAGCTTTATTTTCAGCTGATTTTGGTTTTGAGAAAACAGTAAATACTATTTTGGAAGGCGGTTTTATTAAAGTTCTTTCAGACTCGTATAATGTAGGAATTTTAATCTTTTTAGTGATTTTGGGAACGATGGTGTGCATGATGAACCATGCTGGCGGTTCAGCGGCTTTCGGCAAGTGGGCAAGCACCCATATTAAAACAAGAGTCGGCGCACAGATTGCAACGATTTTACTGGGTATGCTGATTTTCGTAGATGATTAT